>ENA-UOJP01002294-UOJP01002294.1-human-gut-metagenome-genome-assembly--contig:-C102-NODE-2294-length-15914-cov-5.536793_pt1 | contig 15914 bp, 18 predicted proteins | sample MGYA00242353_ERZ723900 | MGnify/ENA metagenome assembly ERZ723900
GTCGAGTATGTAAATCTTTTGATTATTTGATATATCCATATTATCCTGCCTATATAAGCTAATGTTATCATTTTGTTATCGGTATTGATAACACACGCTCTGTAACTGTAGATAATAACAATATGTTCCAACTCAAATTATAAGCTATTTTGCTTAGAAATGTAACTATATTTTTATTTCATGTTGCCATAATAAAGTTATATCTTCTTCCTTAAAAACTACATACTCTAAATCGGTTCTATAAGAACATCACATACTTTTTTAGTTAGCTCTAATATTCTATCTGCTTTAATAAATGTAGGCTTTTCTTGATATATTTTATCTTTTTTATCTTTGCTGTATCGAAGTTTACAACCATCATCATCAATTTCATCAAAAATCTCCACTAGCACAGAAAGTTCTATATTAGTTTTCAATTCAGGTAAATCACTAATGAGTTTTTCATATAATTCCGAAAGCTTATGTCCAGAAACAGTTTTCTTTATATCAAAGCGAATTCTAAGCTTAATAGAAAGTTCAAGCGAATGACGACAAACATATAAAAACGGCATACATATTTGATTGGAACGCACCACCTTTACATGATAGGCCGGATTATTATCTATTACCAATCCGTTATATAATAGCTCCGATGCTCGTAAATATGCCATAACCATTTCTTTTTCTGCTATATCAGCTTTTACACTCTCTTTTAAGAATACTGTCGGTGTAAGGCACTCCCAATCATATATTTCTGCTGTTAGTCCATCAAATTGATGCCTAATTAGTTCTTCTCTCTTCATTTCTACGCCCCTCGATACTCATTGTATGTAGACTTATAGTATTCAATTTTATTATAATACAAATTGAGGAGGATTGCAACTATGGATATCGTAAAAATCTTTGGCGACAATTTAAAAAAGTATCGTACTTCTATGGGGTTGTCGCAGGAAACCTTTGCAGATAAATGTGGTATGCATCGCACTTACATTAGTGCAATTGAATGTTATCGTCGTAGTATTTCACTTGAAAACATTCAACGTATAGCGGATGCGCTCGGTATAGAAACCTATAAATTATTTATGGAGGAAGATAAAGATGCCAAGAACAACTAAACCCAAACTACCACCATTACTTGAAAGAAAACTAAGTAAAACAGGGCAAACCAGAGGTGCTGATGACGATGTTATCTTTCAGAATCGTGTTTCACGTAGTAATACTGTTCTGATTCCCTTTCATCAATGGCAAGCAAATCCTGAATTAAGAGATACATCCAATCAATTTGAATGTGGATATATTGTATTGATTTCTCCCACGGATTATTTTTCCATAGAAAACCCATCAGATTATTTCAATGAATTTGATTTGGTTTTAGGAGAGAATGCTCTTGTTTTTTATGAAACTCGTGCGGATTGGGAAACTTATTTTCCAGATAACTATGGATGGACATATGCCAATAGCAGAACTGCTCCTTTAGGTGGGCAATATGTTGCTCGTGTTCCTGCCAATACTTCTATTGATGCAGTTCGTTCCCAAAAAGTCAATCTTGGTTACGCCACTCAATCTCCAAAAGGAGCTGGTATTCGATTATATGAATACGCTTCAAAGAAAACAATTAAAGAATGTAGATTGCAATTAGAAGCTATTTTTTGGCTATGTGTAGATGCTGTTAATGCTATGTCAAACAATGGTATGTCTCGTGAAGATGCTGAATTGCGAAAGCTTTTGGTTTTAGAAGAAGCCCAAAAGCATGGCTTGCTTGATTTTGAAAAGCTACGTTCAAAAAGAATTATTAACTCCCAAAATCATACAATTTGTCCTCTCTGCTTAAGAGAATTATCTGGAGAAGAATTTCTCAATCGTTTAGCTCAACCCGAAGGAAGAGAGGTTCCTGATCTCACAGTAACACAGGTAAATCTGTTCCATATAGAAGAGCTAAAATATGGAGCGTTCAATCATCGCCAATATAATCTTGGTTGGGGTTGTCATTTCTGTAACGTAGTAGTAAAAGATTCTGGTATATATCCTACACTCAGTTGGATGCAAGAAGTCATTGCCAAAAATAAAGAAACTGGATATTTAGAATAAAACTAAGTTATAAAGACCTGAGTATAAAAGCACCCAGGTCTTTTTTTGTTATTCAATCATTTTGAAACATCTATTTCTATTTAAATTATTAGTTCCATAGTTGCACCATTCTGAGTCAACTTCAAATAATATAGATTTTCTACCTAAATTCATAGCAGCAACTCCGGTTGAAGCAGAACCAGCAAAACAGTCCAAAACTATGTCTCCTTCATATGTCGTTGCTTTTATCGCATGCTCTAACAAATCTATAGGTTTCTCAGCTGGATGTTTACCTTTATATTGACGAACATTTTCAAAAGTCCAAATATCTGTAAATTCAACATCTTTGTTAACGTTAAATGGACGTATTACATCTTCATAATCTGGAATATTGGGAACACCAGCTTCCGAAAGTGCTACTTTGAGCTTTTCAAATTGTTCTTTGCTTGGAATATTTCTTCCAGCTTCCCAGTTTGCAACAGCCCCACCGTGATTTACCTTTCCGTACGCACCCGTTAATTCAGCCAATTTTATTGTAGACATTTTAACACTTTTTCGCCATGCTGTAAGTTGTCCTCCAAAATAACTCTTAAACAAATTTCCCTCTGCAGCATTTTCAAGAAAAATAATACGCTCTGAATGAGGATACCATTGCCGAAGAGATTCTTTTTTCATTTTTTGTTTCCAACCATCATATCCTGGAGCATTAGGTTTCGTCCAGATAATCTCAGACAGCACATTAAAATACTCAGAGAACATTACCTGTAATTGAGCTGACATAACTGAGGAACAAAAACAAAAAACACTACCATTATGTTTTAGAACTCTTTTCCATTCTTTTGCGTATTTTTTCATCCAATCTATATATTCAGAATCTTTTGAGAAACTAGTGTCTCCAACGATGTTACGTTTTTTAGTTGAATGATATGGAGGATCAGTCAAAATCAGCGCAATACTGTGGTCTGGTATTTTCTTTAGAAGCTCTAATGAATCGCCATTAACCAGAATAGATTCATCAGTATTATAGTATTCATCAGAATATCTATTTCTGATTTCTGTAAAAATAACCTTAGTATTCACTATTATTTTTCCTCCGTTACAAATTCAACAATATCACTTATATCGCATTTCAATGCCTTACACACTTTTTCCAAGCTTTCCATTGCAACATACTCATTTCTTCCCATCTTAGCAACAATATTTGAGCTAACGCCTGCAATAGAAATTAAATCTGTTCTTTTAATATCCTTTTCTAAAAGAAGTTTCCATAATTTCACGTAACATACACTCATAACTTTTCCTCTTTTGCATATTCCTATTTTCTATTTTAGACTTGTATATTATAGCGCCGAATATCACGATATGTCAAGAATACATCATCTTTTACTGATATTTCCAATTCTGCTATCCATATTATCCTCCTTCCAATCTCAAATTTATAGCATAATTATCTATCATTATGGTATGTAACAGTCATGACTCCGAGTACAGCTCATTTTCAGAACTTCTTTCGGCACAATTTTTATGCGTAGATTAAATTTGTATTAACCACCTCTGTTTTGCGATTACAAATATTATTCATTTGTTTCACCCATTTCATTTGATTTTCTGCTTTAAGTTTTTCGGTCACATTTTCTTTTTCCGTAAGTTGTTCTACCAGCCGAGAAAACATTTCTTCTGCCTGCTCGTAAATATCAGCAAGATAGCTGTTCAGTTTACCACTTGTGAGCAGATTAGTGTATTGCTCTTTTATGTTCTCGCAGATAACATCTGTGACGCTGTCCCCATACGCCGATTGGCTGTTTTCTCTTTTCGGGCGGTAAGGTAAAACAGGGGATAAAATAATCCCCTTGCCGTATATAAGTACCGCCCATTTCCTCAAAAATCGTCTTTGTCATTGTCTTTTTCTACCTTTCACAATCTTTACTTCTAAAACGTCTGCCATGCTGTTTAGATTGTCTTGCCTGTTCTAACAAGCTGTCAATCTGCTTACTGCCGAATACCTTTCTCAGCAGTTTATAATCTTTGTTTTCTTCCCTAAATCTGTTATTTTCTGCGGTCAAATACTTGTTTCGATTTATCAGCTGTTCATTCGTTTCATGCAATTTTCTGTTAGTGGTATTCAACCTGTAATAGTTGTCCCACCCCTCAAAGCAACTGGCAAGTACCGCTTTAATGACCGTTTTTAAGCGTTTAATAAGTGGCTCTGCCATTTTCGTTTTATACGATTTTGCCGTCATAAATCCTTGCGGCTCTGGCAACTGATATTTGGGGGAAGTATCGAGAACGACCTCTAAATCAGCAAGTTCTTTTAACCCCTTATCATAGTTGCTTATTCTATCAGACAGTACCCCAAGTTCCGCCTGTTTCTGCTCAATTTGACCGCTTAGCTTTTCCACCTCTTTCTGTCGTTCTTGTTTCTTAAAATCCAAAACATCAAGGTGTTTGTTGTGTGTCCCTTTCTGTAGCCACTCAATTCCATATCGCTCCATCACAACCGCAAGCTGTTCTTTTTCAGCTTGTACCCATTGGTTCCACTCCGTATCTCCACGAGAGCCGCCCTTAAATCCCTGTGCGGCAAGTGCCTGTTTAAGAGATACACGAGTATCAAGTCCCCGTTTACTTCCTGTTGTAAATGGAACAAAATCAATGTGCAAATGCAGTGTTGCCTCGTCCATGTGCAGATGAGCCGAGAATACTCTAAGCTGTGGATTTCTCACTTGAAAACCTTGCTAATATTCATCTAACACCTGTTTTGCAAGCTGTCCATTTTCACTTTCTGCACTCATATTTTTCCTATCCCCAATCTGTAAAATCAACTCATGGAAGGGCTTTTCCTGTTTGGAATTTCTTATTTTCTCATAGTAGTTTGCTATTTTTCGGTCTGCTCTTGTCTGCTTTGTATTATATTTTTCAAGGGCTTCATCAAACAATTCGTGATAGACCTGTTTAATGCTCTCATTACAATAATCTATGTTGAGATGTGAACGATCAGCGTCAACATTTTCTGCTTTGAATTTTCGGCTATTATGATTGACCGAGCCTTTCCCTACCATTGCACTTATGGTTCTCTGTATAATATCACTTCCTTTCCATTCCTTTCCGCCGCTTGCGGCGAGCCTTTGTTACTTTCTGCGAAAGTAACGCAAAAGCACTTTTGACAGCAAGCTATCAAAAATGCAACCTGCAAACAGGTTTTGCGCCCTGCCGGGGGCTTTACTGCCTGCGGCAGTCCCTCTCGACACCTGTACGGTTTCGCCGGGCGGCAGCTTCCCTCTTTTCCCATATCCGCCATTCACAGGAGCATGACACGCCCCTGTCTATTGCTGACAACGGAAAATTTACCATCGGAAGCTCTCTGGCACGCCACGTCTGTCAAGATATTCCTGTCGTGCCTGCTCTCGTTCTTCCTCGGTAGGTGCGGTCTTATATTTCGCATATAACTCATGCCGCATCATTGCATTCAGCTTTTCTTCCACACCTTGCTGGATTACCTCTGCATAATCATTGTCCTTAACAAGATGATATTGCAGAAGTGCCACGAACAGGTCATAGGGGATTTGCACATTTTTCATTTCCTGTCACTTCCTTTCCGTGACGGCTCGTGACAGCGGTGACGGTTATTTTGATACCGCCCCGCTATCTGATATGCCGTCACAACCGTCACAAACTGTCACACTGTTTCCGTTTTATCTTTCCAAAGTATTATCATTCGTCCATCGTGGCGTCTGTCATTCTTGAAGTAAATCCCATGCTCTGCATACAAACGCCCCGAAAGCACATTCAATTTCTTGCTGATAGAATTTATCGGAATTTCTATAGTCAGAAGAGATACCAGTTCCGTTGCCGAACCTTCCCAAAAGGAGAGGTCTTTCATAACAAGTTCTGCAATCTCATCAAGCAAAGGCTCTGGCGGTTCTTTCCATAACTCTGTTTCGGCTCTTTGAAAATCCCATAGCAGCGTTTCCATATTGCGAAGTAAATACAGCTTTTGGTCTTGCTGATCTCTACCCGATACTTCCAATGTGGCAGCGTTGCTCGTGCGTTTTTCTTTGTACAACAAGAATGCGCCATCTGCCGCACCGAGCAATCCGCTTGTTCCCGAAATCATATCAAATCTATCATCAGCGGTCTGCTTTCTTGTGTGGTGTACAAGTAGCAGACAGATACCGTGAGCGTCTGCAAAACTTTTCAGCCTTGCCATAATCTGATAGTCATTCGCATAGCTGTAATTGTCCCCGCCGACCTCACGCACCTTTTGGAGTGTTTCAATGATAATCAGCTTCGTGTCGTGGTGTTCCGCTACAAACCTTGCAAGCTGTTCGTCAAGTCCTTTGCCGAGTTGACCTGCCGAAACAGAGAAAAACAGATTTTCGGTGCTGTCTGTTCCGAACATTCGATATAAACGCTCCTGCAAGCGTCTGTAATCATCTTCAAGAGCAAGATATAAAACGGTACTCTTGCGGGCGGGAAAACCCCACAGCGGCTTTCCTGTGCTGATATGATAGGCTATCTGCACCATCAGAAAACTTTTCCCCAACTTTGGAGCCCCCGCAAAGATATAGGTACCAGGATAAAGCAAGCTGTCAATCAACGGCTGCTTACTCTGGTACTGGGTATCAAATAATTCGTTCATTGAAACCGTTTTGAGATACGTGGGGTCTAAACTTCTCTGTAATTCCCGCTGCATTTCCTCAAAACTCTTGATATTTTCATCATAGTCGGATATACTATTATCAGTGAATTTTGAAACTGGCTGTTCCGTATCTGCGCCAACAGATACATTCGGAACAGTCATTTCTTTTCTATTTTCCATTTTTATCTTCTCCTTTCAGACCGCCGAGAATGACTGCAATCAATTCGATTACATCGAGTAATTCATCATCTATACCGTTTCCTGCTTCAATCCTCTGCAACTCTGCGAGGACAGCCGCAAGTTCCATTTTGAGTGCCTTATATACTCTCGGATTTCCCTGTACCACCACGTCTTGATTAAGACAACGGCGATAACAATATTCCTGTTTCGGCAACCCCGATAGCGCAACCGCCTTGTTAATGAGTTCATTTTCTTCAGGAGATACCCGAAATCCCACTGTGATATTTCTCCAACGGTTCTTGTTATCTCTGTTTCTAGCTGACATTTTCAAAATCTCCTTTCCCTAAATCAACTAATCTATCTGCCATTTCCGCCTGTTTGGACGGAAACAGATGAGCATAGTGGTATGTGATGTCAATGCTCTCATGCCCAACACGGTCTGCAATCGCCACTGCTGAAAATCCCATATCAATCAGCAGACTAATGTGGCTGTGCCTCAAATCGTGAATACGGATACGTTTCACGCCTGCGGCCTTTGCCCCTCTGTCCATCTCGTGATGAAGATAGCTTTTCGTTACTGTAAAAATACGGTCTTTTTTCTTCAAGCCGTAAAGCATACCGAGATACTCTTTCATTTCCTCACAGAGAAAATGTGGCATTTTTATGGTACGGTTACTTTTCTTTGTTTTCAGCGTGGTAATCACATCTTCGCCGTGTAAACGCTGATAAGACTTGTTGATTGTAACTGTTTCTTTTTCAAAATTGAAATCGGCTGCCGTCAACGCTAATAGTTCTCCCTCTCGAATACCGCACCAGTAAAGCATTTCAAAAGCATAAAAGGAAACGGGTTTATCCATCATTTCAAAGGCGAACTTTTTGTATTCCTCTTTTGTCCAAAACAGCATTTCTTTGTGTTCCTCACTTCCCATATTTCCAACCTTTGCGGCAGGATTGGCTCGTAATTCATAGTAGCGTACAGCGTGATTGAATATCGCCGACAACTGAGAGTAGATTTGTCAAGGGTAAATTCTGATAAGGAATATTACAACCCATAAAAGGCTCACGGCTAGAGGCAACCAGCAGTGAGCCTTACTTTTTCACTAAAATGAGCAATCGGATTCGATTGCAAAACTCAAATATAAATTGATTTTTGAGACGGTTTATGCTACATTTATTATGGATGCAAATATGCATTAGGAACTAAGCAGGAGGTATAAAATGGCTATCTGCTACAACAAATTATGGAAAATATTGATTGATAAACATATGAGCAAAACGCAGCTAATTAAAGAAGCAAAGATTAGTACCAACGCCATGGCACGGCTGGGAAAAAACGAGGACGTTCGTGTCGAGGTTCTTGTAAAAATTTGCAGCGTTTTGGGCTGCACAATAGACGATGTTATGGAAATCATTCCCGAAGAGAAGGAGTAATAACAATGGCCGATATGAAAAAGGATCAAGAGCGTGATGAACTGCACAAAGCGATTTGGGCGATAGCAGATGAATTGCGTGGAAGCGTAGATGGTTGGGATTTTAAATCCTATGTGCTTGGTATGATGTTTTACCGCTATATCTCCGAAAACTTGACAAACTATATCAATGAAGGGGAAATCGAAGCTGGAAATGAGGGCTTTGATTATTCTCAGTTATCTGATGAAGAGGCGGAACAAGCTCGTGAGGATTTGGTTCAAACCAAAGGTTTCTTCATTCTTCCGTCTGAGCTCTTCTGTAACGTGAGAAAAAAGGCTGCTGCCGATGAAAATTTGAACATGACCTTGGAAGCAGTGTTTAACCATATTGAGGAGTCCGCAAAAGGCAGCGAAAGCGAAGATAACTTTTCCGGGCTGTTTGATGATATTGATGTAAACAGTAATAAACTGGGGGCAACTGTTGCCAAGCGTAACGCAAACTTAGTAAAGCTCATGGATGGCATTGCGGATATGCAGCTTGGAAATTATAAGGATAATTCCATTGATGCTTTTGGTGATGCCTATGAGTATCTGATGAGTATGTACGCCTCCAATGCCGGGAAAAGCGGCGGCGAATTCTTTACCCCGCAGGAAGTTTCCGAACTGCTGACTCGTATAGCGGTAGTGGGGAAAACAGAAGTCAACAAAGTCTATGACCCTGCTTGCGGTTCCGGTTCGCTTCTTTTACAGGCAGCAAAAATCCTTGGAAAAGAGAATGTTCGCCTTGGCTTTTTTGGACAGGAGATCAACCTGACTACCTACAACCTTTGCCGTATCAATATGTTCCTGCACGATATTGATTATGATAAGTTTGATATTGCGCATGAAGATACGTTGACGCATCCGCAGCACTTAGCTGATGAACCCTTTGAAGTAATTGTTTCTAATCCTCCATACTCCATTAAATGGGAGGGAGACGACAATCCGGTGTTGATTAACGACCCCCGCTTTTCTCCTGCCGGAGTTTTAGCGCCAAAATCCAAAGCTGACCTTGCATTTATTATGCATTCACTTGCATGGCTTGCAAGCAATGGCACAGCAGCAATTGTCTGCTTCCCTGGCATTATGTACCGTGGCGGAGCAGAAAAAAAGATCCGTCAGTATTTGATTGACAACAACTTTATTGACTGTGTGATCCAGCTGCCCAGCAACTTATTTTATGGAACCAGTATTGCCACCTGTATCATGGTATTGAAGCGGAACAAAACGGATAACCGTACACTGTTTATTGATGCTTCTGCTGAATGTGAGAAAGTTACAAATAACAATAAGTTGAGAGATCATCATATCAAGAAAATTGTAGATGCATTTGTTTCCCGTGCCGATACTGACCACTTTGCCCACTGTGTACCTTACGAGGAAATTGCCAACAACGAATATAATCTCTCGGTCAGCACCTATGTACAGCCGGAGGACACCCGGGAAGTGATTGATATTACAAAGCTCAATGCCGAGATTGAGCAGATTGTGGCCAGAGAACAGGTATTGCGGGATGAGATTGCGAAGATTATCGCAGAAATCGAGGGATAACTATGAGGCTGAGCAGTAGGTTATCCGATAAAAGTAAAAACAGCGGCGAAATTGAATCATTTATTGATTGGGAAAAATACACGACAGTGAAGGAAGAAGAAACGGAAGAGATTCGCTTTATTAGTGCCGGAGATTTTATAGAAATTCAAATTGGCACCATTACTCTGCCATTTTACTCCACGGCGTGTAAGGATAGTGTTTCCTTTATTTCTCCTAAACGGCTTCATTGTTTGATTGTCAATAATTCGATGATCAGTATTGATTGCCAATTGCGATGCATGGACTATGAGGAGGACAACCCAAAATGCAGGACGTGTCATCCTTATGTGCAAGCATGGTTTTTGGTTGGGGTAGATGATATTTCTGCAAACTCTCCAAGAGTGAGTGTGGTTAAGCAAAGCTTCAAACTTCCAGATACAATAAAACTACCTATCGAAACGGAAGATAAGTTCTCAGAATGGTTGGGAAAGGCGGAAATTGCATACAAAGAACGGCTGGGTGCCGGGGCGGTCATTTACTTACGGTCAGCGTTTGAGCAAATAACGCTGGAGGTTGGACATAGGGCCGGAGTAGAAGTATATAAGCCCAATGGAAGATCAAAACCATTTGATCAAGTTATAAGAGCCGTAGATGCTCAATGCTCTATCATTCCGGTTATCTACTCAGACGACGGCTATAAACTTTTCCAGAGGCTCAGTAATATTGCCCATGGAAATGCAGATGAGGAAACCGCTTTGCGAGAATACGAACCACTTCGCAGCTTAGTGGTTGGAATTATCGAAAATGTGAAAAAGAAAGAAGAAGAAATCCAAAAAAATGCTGAAATCCAAAAAGCATTGGAGCAAATAGGATTCAGCCATGGAGGTGATGACAGTGAGTAAGCTGGAAGAATTGATACAAGAATTTTGCCCTGATGGAGTGGAATGCTTTCCGTTGTGGTCTGTAACAACTTGGGATAAAAGGTTTAATAGTGTTGATCGTTCAAAGCAGCCGAAAGTGATTAATTACCCATATCTGCTTGCTAAAGATATGTTTGCATTAAAACGAGAAAAAGGAAATGTATTTTTGCTTTCTACTGGAGAAGAAACAGGCTGGACAACTGAGGAACTAGCAGGAGATTATCTTTGCGAAGGAGAGGTTGTGACAATACCTTGGGGGAAATCTCGTAAGGTTACCGAGGTAATGAAATATTATCGAGGTAAATTTGTGACGGCAGACAATCGCATTGCCACTTCTACCGATACTTCGCAATTAATGAATCGGTATCTGTATTATTGGATGATGAACCAAGGTGACACTATTGACAGTTTTTATCGGGGTTCCGGATTAAAGCACCCAAGTATGAAAGATATCCTTGATATGCGTATTCCGATCCCGCCACTTCCAGTTCAGCGTGAAATTGTACGCATTCTGGACAGTTTCACAGAGCTTACCGCAGAGCTTACCGCAGAGCTTACCGCAGAGCTTACCGCACGCAAAAAGCAGTATGCGTATTATCGGGATACACTGTTCACTTTTACAAGTGAAATTGTATTTAAAACATTGCCCGAAATATCAGAAAACTGTGACAGGCAAAGAAGACCTATTACAAAAGGAAATAGACAAATAGGAGTATACCCGTACTACGGAGCCTCCGGTGTTGTAGACCATGTCGCTGATTACATTTTCGACGGAGATTACCTTTTAGTGTCTGAAGATGGGGCAAATTTATTGGCAAGAAGCACCCCGATTGCGTTTTCGATATCAGGAAAAAATTGGGTTAACAACCATGCCCATGTTTTAAAATTCAACTTTGCAGAGCTGCAAAAATATGTTGAAATTTATCTAAACTCTATCGACTTAAGTAAATATATTTCCGGTGGAGCACAGCCAAAATTAAATCAAGATAATCTAAACAGAATTCCTATCCCTGTTCCGTCAGATGATGAAGTTAAGAGAATCGTCGGTGTTCTCACCAGATTTGATACTCTTTGCAACGACCTAACAAGCGGCTTGCCAGCTGAAATCGAAGCTCGTCAAAAGCAGTATGAATATTATCGAGATAAGCTGCTGACTTTTAAGGAGGCATCGGTTTGAATGAATGATTCAGGCAATTATGAGATTTTTGAAGGTCTAAGCGGTATTGTGAAGGGGCTTGAAACTTTTGCATATGCCCTCAATAAAGTGCAGACTTGGTATCAACAAAATGCCGACAATATTGCAAACTATCTTTTAGCCTTTGCGGAATTTGGAGAATGGAGTGTAGCGACCAACAAACTTATTGAAAGCCAATTTGTATTTACAGATAATTTGACGCAGACCCTTGCGCACGAAATCTATCAAGGTGCTGATGTAGAGAAAGTAATAACTCGCTATTACTTCGATAATGATGAGCAAAATATGAAAAAGCTCATTCAAAGATGTAAAGATAGCAACTACATTCGAGAATATCGAGAGTTATATAATCAAATTCTAAATGCATATGACAGAGAGGATTATCTGCTTGCCTGTATAGGCCTTTTTTCATTGGTTGACGGCTTGCTCGCAGATTGTTCCGGTATCAATAAAACTGCATTTCAAAAACGATTGGACTGTATTGCCGACAAATTCGCAGATAAAGCCGAACTGAATGAAATCGATAGAAAAACTCTTTGTATTTATGATGCGTTCAAGAAATTTGACTGCTCAGTGTTCAAAGATTCGAGATTTTCAGAAGATGAACCGCAAGCGGTCAATCGGCATTGGGATGTACATGGTAGAACGCATCGTGAACATACAAGAATTGATTTTTTAAAGGTCCTTCTATGGCTGGATGCAGTGATCTATTTATCTGAAAAAGATGCACAATTAGGAAGGGAGGGTGAAAACGATGATCACTTACAACATGATTTTATCGAGCAATGAAAGCACAGTTGTGGCAGAATACGAGCCACAGGCAAAACGCTCCGATTCGTATCAAAGTGAAGCGGCACTGGAACAGGCTTTCATTAAAATGCTGGTGGAACAGGGTTACGAATATGTGACCATTCACAGCGAAGATGCTCTGATCGACAATCTCCGCAGGCAGTTGGAGCGGCTCAATCAGTATAGCTTTACCGACAAAGAATGGGATAGCTTTTTCAAACATAAAATTGCCAATCACAACGACGGAATCGTGGAAAAGACCCGTAAGATTCAGGAGGATCATGTGCAGAATCTCACCCGTGAGGACGGCACTACCATGAATATCTCCCTGATTGATAAGAAGAATATCCACAATAATCGTTTGCAAGTGATTAACCAATACGAAGAAAGCGGTGGGAAACATGATACCCGCTACGATGTGACCATTTTGGTAAATGGCTTGCCGCTTGTCCATGTGGAGCTGAAGCGCCGTGGCGTTGCCCTCAAAGAAACATTTAATCAAATCAACCGCTATCAAAGGGACAGTTTTTGGGCGGGTTCCGGTTTGTATGAGTATGTACAGATTTTTGTTATCTCTAACGGTACAAATACCAAGTACTACTCTAACACCACCCGATTCAGTCATATCAAAGAAAATGAGACTGCATCCAAAAAACGTAGTAAAAAAACTTCCAATAGCTTTGAGTTTACTTCTTACTGGGCAGACGGAAACAACCGCACGATTCCCGATCTTGTAGATTTTACCAAGACGTTTTTTACAAAGCACACATTGCTGAATATCCTGACAAAGTACTGTGTGTTTACCACAGAGGAGCTTCTACTGGTGATGCGTCCCTACCAAATTGCAGCCACGGAACGCATCCTAAACCGTATTGAAACATCCACCAATTATAAGAAAGCTGGAACCATTGAAGCTGGTGGATATATCTGGCACACCACTGGCAGCGGTAAGACATTAACTTCTTTCAAGACTGCGCAGCTTGCGACCAATCTTCCCTATATTGAAAAGGTCCTTTTTGTGGTTGACCGCAAAGACTTGGACTATCAGACAATCAGGGAATATGATCGCTTTGAAAAAGGAGCTGCCAACGGGAACAAAAGTACTGCTGTTTTGCAAAAACAACTTGAAGACAGCACTTCCCGTATCATCGTCACAACTATCCAAAAATTAGATGTCTTTATCACAAAAAATCCTGCGCATCCTATTCGGGATAAGCATATCGTTTTGATATTTGATGAGTGTCACCGCAGTCAATTTGGCGATATGCATACCCGGATGGTAGGCGGAACTATCAAAAAAGGAGAAAAGACTGTTAAGGTAAACCGGTATTTTAGAAACTACCATATTTTCGGATTTACTGGAACACCAATCTTCTCTGTGAATGCGTCAAGCGGCGGAAATCCCAATCTGAAAACTACGGCGCAGGCATTTGGCGGAGAGCCGAATGACAAAGGGGAAAAGGTATTACCGTTGCATACATACACCATTGTGGATGCTATCAACGATGGAAATGTACTCCCCTTCCGCATTGATTATATCAATACCATTAAGCAGAAAGAAAATAGTAAAGACAAACAGGTGACGGCTATTGATACGGAAGAAGCTCTTGCTTCACCAGAACGTATTTCTGAAGTAGTAAAATATGTTCTGGAACATTTTGACCAAAAGACTATGCGAAATTCCTATTACAGCCTGAAAGGTCAGCGAGTAAACGGATTTAACTCCATGTTTGCAGTCAGTTCCATCCCTGCTTGTAAAAAATATTATTTGGAGTTCAAAAAACAGCTTGCCCAAACGCATCGGGATTTAACAATCGCCACCATTTTTTCCTTTGCTCAAAATGAAGAAGATAGTACAGATGGAATTTTAGAGGACGAAAGTTTTGATACCGATGAATTGGATCAGAGTTCCCGTGATTTTCTGGAGATGGCGATTGACGATTATAATAAGATCTTCAAGACCAACTTTGACGCTTCCAGCAAGGGGTTTCAGGATTACTACAAGGATTTGTCCGACAAAGTGAAAAAGCGGGAAGTAGATTTGCTGATCGTAGTCAATATGTTCCTGACAGGTTTTGATGCTACAACGCTGAACACTCTTTGGGTGGATAAAAACCTGAAAATGCATGGGTTAATTCAGGCGTTCTCCAGAACAAACCGTATCCTTAACTCAGTCAAAACTTATGGTAATATTGTCTGCTTCCGTGATTTAGAAGAAGCGACCAATGATGCAATCAAATTGTTTGGAGACAAAAATGCCAGTGGTATTGTCCTTTTGAAATCCTATGATGATTATTACTATGGATATGTAGATGAAAAAGGGCGTAAACAAAAAGGATATGAGGAACGCATTGCCGAGTTGGTGCAAAAATATCCTCTGGGGCAACCTATCATTGGTGAACAGAATAAAAAGGATTTCATCATACTATTTGGCAATATTCTTCGTCTTCGGAACATTCTAACTGCGTTCGACCGCTTTGTCGGCAATGAAATTCTTTCGCCTATCGATTTTCAGGATTATACGGGCACTTATCATGACGTATATGAGGAAATCAAGCCAAAAGCCGGTGACAAAGACAGTATTATGGATGATGTCGTCTTTGAGTTGGAACTGGTAAAGCAGGTAGAAGTCAATATCGATTATATCCTTATGCTGGTGGCAAAATACCATGACGATAATTGCGAGAACAAGGAAATCCTTGTTGCAATCGATAAAGCAATCAAATCCAGCCTGCAGCTGCGCTCAAAGAAAGAATTGATTGAGAACTTCATTGCAACAATCAACGCTGACACAAATGTAAACGAGGATTGGCAACGTTTTGTAAGAGAGCAACGGGAAGCTGATATACAGTCTTTGATTGCTGAAGAAAAGCTAAAACCGGAAGAAACAAAAAAGTTTGTAGCAAATGCTTTCCGTGACGGTGTGCTCAAAACAACCGGTACTGATGTAGACAGGATTTTACCACCTGTTTCCCGCTTTGGCGGCGGTGGTTCCCGTGATAAGAAAAAGCAGACAGTTATCGAAAAACTGAAAGCATTTTTCGAAAAATACTTTGGGCTACTTAGCTCGGAAGATCATATCAATCAAGAAGAATCATCTGGAAATATGTAAAACAAAGGGAGTGTCGCAAAATCATCAAAATAGATGATTGAGCGGCACTTCTGCTTGT
>ENA-UOJP01002296-UOJP01002296.1-human-gut-metagenome-genome-assembly--contig:-C102-NODE-2296-length-15903-cov-47.131499_pt1 | contig 15903 bp, 15 predicted proteins | sample MGYA00242353_ERZ723900 | MGnify/ENA metagenome assembly ERZ723900
ACGGCAAAATTTTTTGCACTTCTATTGCTTCTTTATCACACATAAGCAAAGAGCCAGGGCATGAAGCAGCTCATGGCGGGCGGCGGTGTCGCTCTCATCGGCATGACCCTTGTTCCCCTACTTTCCGGCCTTTTCGGTTAATCGCCGCACAGCAAGACAGAAGTGAGTAAAATCCGAGGCTCCCTCTGCCATAGTACAGGGGGAGCCGGAAAGGAGGTTGATACCGATTGGATTTATTGCTCAACACGCTGACAGAATGGCTCAAGGAGCTTCTTGCCGGAGCGATTGCATCCAACCTGACCGGCATGGTGGAATCGGTAAATACCAAGGTCGGAGATATCGCAACGCAGGTCGGTCAGACACCGCAGGGCTGGAACAGCGGCATCTTCCATATGATTCAGAACCTGTCTAACAATGTGATCCTGCCTATAGCCGGCATCATTCTGGCGCTGGTTATGACCATGGAATTTATCCGCATTATTATGGATAAGAACAACATGCATGATTTCGACACCTGGTCGATTCTCATGTGGGTGTTCAAGACCGCCTGCGCCATTTTGATCGTGTCCAACACCTGGAACATCGTCATGGCAGTGTTCGATGTCTCGCAGAATGTGGTGAACAACGCCGCCGGCATTATCGTTGGCAATACGGATATCGAGCTTGTTACAGAAGGGCTTGAGGAAACGCTGATGGCCATGGAGCTTTCCAGTCTGATCGGACTGTGGTTCCAATCCATGATTGTGGGCGTGACCATGCATATTCTGTCCATTATCATTATGCTCATCTGCTTCGGCAGGATGATTGAAATCTATCTCGTTACATCAGTAGCGCCGATTCCGATGTCCACCATGATGAATCATGAATGGAGCCAGATGGGTCAGAACTATCTCAGAAGCCTGTTCGCGCTGGCGTTTCAGGGCTTCTTAATCATTGTCTGCGTGGCAATCTATGCTGTCCTGGTACAGAACATGGTCGTGGAAAGCGATATCTCCATGGCGATCTGGACGGTTATGGGTTATACAGTGCTGCTGTGCTTCACGCTGTTCAAGACCAGCTCGCTGGCCAAGAGCGTGTTCAACGCACATTAAGGAGGTGGAATCAGAATGGCATTTGACTGCGGAATGGGAGAACATGCTGAAAGAGATCGAACATGGCGAGCTCTCTCCGGACACGTTTATGGAGCAGATCAACCGCATGATTTCCGATCTGGTGCGTGACTACGAACCGGTAAGCGGTGCAGAGGTGCTGTTCCCGTCCGGACGTCCGGTTGTCGGAAAATGCCCTCGCTGCGGCGGCCCGGTGACAGAAAGCAAGACCGGCTTCTTCTGCGAACGCCGCGACTGCCGCTTCGGGCTCTGGAAGGACAACCGCTATCTGTCCGCAAAGCACATCATTCTCACGAAAAAGATGGCTGAGGCGCTTCTGAAAGACGGAAAAACCTTTGTCAGCGGTATGTATTCCGAAAAGAGCGGCAGGAGCTATTCCGCCTATCTTGTACTGACGGACGATGGGCAGAAGTCCAGCTATGCGTTGGAGTTTGACAGGGAGAAAACCGACGCATGAAGCTGAGCCCCGCAGAACGTGAAACGATCATCCTGTTTTCCGATGCAGACGATACCGCCAGTGTCTACACCTACGACAGGAGACTGATTAAAAAGCTGGACGCGCTCTGTCGGAAATGTCCGGAAGAAGTGTATGAGGAGAAAAGACGCTCCTCTGCAGGAGCGAAAAGCTATATTGTGCCGAAAAGCTGCGTTTCTATCCGCGAGCCGTTTTCCAGAGAGCGGCGCGAGGCGGCAAGCAGGCGTGCGAAGGAGGCCGGCATCGTCCCGCCGGACAGGAGCAAAGGCCGCGGCTTCAATGAATAATACAGGGAGATGGGCGCGGGGCTTCGGCTTTGCGCCCTGTTTCCCGGAAAGGATGGTATATGGCAGAAAAACAGAGCAGCAGGGACAGGCTGAAGGAGATCACGGCATGTATTGAGGACGGCATCAAGGAGCTGTTCCAGTCGGAGACCTATGCACAGTACCTTCAGACCATGAGCCGCTTTCATCATTACAGCGTAAACAACCAGGTGCTGATCCATATGCAGAAGCCGGACGCCACGCTGGTGGCAGGCTTCAACAAATGGAAGAATCAATTCGGAAGGAATGTCATCAAGGGAGAACACGGCATTAAGATCATTGCCCCGACTCCCTTCAAAAAGAAAATCGAGCAGGAAAAACTCGACCCTGACACGCAGCTTCCCATGCTGGATGAGGACGGGAAAATCATTACAGAGGAAAAGACGATCCAGATTCCCATGTACAAGCCAGTGACTGTGTTCGATGTCTCGCAGACTGAGGGCAAGCCTCTGCCCCAGCTGGCACATGACCTGTCGGGCAATGTGGCGAATTACGATGTGTTCATGGAAGCACTGAGGCGTTCTTCTCCGGTTCCGATTTCCATAGAAGTAATGCGCGGCGGCATGGACGGCTACTTTGACCTGGAGCATCAGGACATTGCCATTCGCAAAGGCATGAGCGAGGTACAGACGGTCTCTGCGGTCATTCATGAGATGGCGCACGCGCTGCTTCACAATCAAAAGACAGCGGATGAACCTGCGCCGAGTTGGAATGTGGTTATGGTCAGCGAAGGAGGAACGAAACGCGTATTAAGTTCCGGTTTCAAGACTGAGGCAGAAGCGGAGAAATTCGCTGAGTCCGAAAACTGGCGTTATGTGGATGAGAATGAATTTGAATGGCATCTGGAAGTTGAGGAAGCAACCCCCGAAGTCAAAGTGAAGGAACTTTCTCGCAGTACCGAGGAAGTGCAGGCGGAAAGCATCTCTTATGCGGTATGCGCCTATTACGGCATCGCCACCGGAGAAAACAGCTTTGGCTATATCGCGTCCTGGTCAAAGGATAAGACTCTGCCGGAGCTGCGAGAAAGTCTGGAGGTGATCAGCAAGACCGCAGACGGCCTCATCAATGATATAGACGGACATTATGCAGTAATTCTGAAAGAACGCGAGGCGGAGCTGATTGCATCTGAGCCGGCCATGGCGATGGAGCGCCTTTATACTGTAGATGACCGGTATCTTCATGTTCAGCGCACGGACATCGGCGTGGACTACACAATTTACGATAGGACTTCCATGAAGGGACTCGACGGCGGTCAACTGGATATGGAAATCAACACGCTGGCCGAGGCGGCACTGGAAATCTGCAAATCCCATGGAATCGGGCAGAACGCCCCGCTTCAGGTTGCAGATATTGGGATACTGGATGAACTGCAGGTTTCGCAGGATGCAGCGATATCCATCGAGCCACCCGTCCAGGAGCCTCCGGAGCCGGAGACGGACATTCCACCTGACCCGGCAATTTCGGTGGAGGCGCGAAACTCCTACGGCTATACGGACGACGCGATGCTCCCACTGACAAAAGAGCGCGCTCTGGAGCTGTTCGAGCGAGATGTGCCGGTATATCTCCTCTATGGTGACAATACCGAAGCGATGGTTTTTGAGCAGACTGAGATTCTGAATCACGACGGCATCTTCGGAATCGATCGTGCGGACTGGGAGGCTGTGAAGGAGCAGTTTCCTGTCATCTCGGAAAACAAGTGGCAGAAAGCGTTTCTGCAGAATCCGGCAGACAGCTACTGCATCTATCAGCTCCGACGTGATTCGGAGCTGGCGGATCTTTGCTTTATGAATTCTCACTATCTCCGGGAACACGATATCGAGCCTGATTTTGATCATTACGAGGCAGTTTATTCCGGCTCACTCCCGTCTGGCAGCAGTACAGAAGCCCGTTTGGATGAACTGTACATGAAATTCAACGCCGAGCATCCGCAGGATTTTACCGGACACAGCCTGTCGGTCAGCGACATCGTTGTCTTGAGACAGAATGGTGCGGTAAGCTCCCATTATGTGGACAGCGTGGGCTTTACAGCTGTACCCGCTTTCCTGCCGGACAATTACCTCAAAAATGCAGAGATGTCCATGGAGGACGATTACGGAATGATCGATGGCATCATCAACAACGGCTCAAAGGAACAGCCGGAGGTTAAGCCCAAGGCTCCTGATTTGGCAGCACTGTTTGAAGCGGCAAGACAGGTCGCTCAGGATGAAAAGCCTGCTCCTGAACGGAGTAAAAAGCCTTCCGTTCTGGCGATGCTCCATGCACCCGCGCCGTCCAGAAGCGAAAAGAGCGCACAGACAAAAAGCGCAGAAAGGGATTTGATATGATGAATTTCACGAACGACGAGATGAATCTGATGTGCATCTACAGTGCAGGCAGCAGCCGTACCGGCCTGATGCAGAAACTCACGGAAATGAAGAAGTATCTGGAGCGCGATGAGGTGCAGCTTCTGGCGCTGACCGAATCAACGCTTGCAAAATTGGGAACACTGACAGATGAGGAGTTCGGGCAGCTAGAGTTTTACCCTGATTTCGATGTCTGATTCTATTCCGAAAAAAGGTACAATTGCGCTCGGTTTCGGAATAGAGCTCACTTTCTAATTCAGATTTTTGCGGTAAACCGCAAAAATCTTTTGCAGACCGGTTGTAAAATGACTCCGTGCGTGGTATAATACTATTGCGGATAATTGCAGTAAACCGCAAAAATCCGCAATAGGAGGTGCTACGCATGGAAATTAAAAGAGACCGTTACCTGAATTTGTTGATCAGCAAGAAGCATAACGGATTGATTAAAGTAATAACCGGCATGAGGAGATGCGGAAAATCTTATCTTCTGTTCAATCTCTTCAAGGACTACCTGCTTTCGGAAGGAATAGAAGAAAGCCATATTATTGAGATTGCGTTTGACGCTTATGAAAACAAACAGTTTCGTGATCCCGATGTGCTCTATCCTTATCTGAAAGAACAGATCAAAGACGACGGCATGTATTATGTGCTGCTTGACGAGGTGCAGCTGCTCGGGGAATTTGAGGCGATCCTGAACAGTCTTACCCGAATGAAAAATGTGGATGTGTATGTGACCGGAAGTAATGCCCGCTTCCTTTCCAAAGATGTGATCACCGAGTTCAGAGGACGCGGCGATGAGGTGCATATGTACCCACTCAGCTTTGCGGAATTCATGTCGGTTTATCCCGGCACGAAGCAGGATGGCTGGAATGAGTATGTGCTGTACGGCGGGCTTCCGCTGGTGCTGAGCTTTACCACTCCGGATCAGAAAATAGCGTTTCTGAAATCTCTCTTTGAGGAAACCTATATTTCGGATATTGTTGGACGGCACAACATTCGCAACAAGGCAGAACTGGAAGAGCTTCTGAACATTCTTTCCTCCGCAATCGGTTCGCTGACAAACCCTGAGAAACTGTCTGCAACCTTCCGGTCGGTCAAGAATAAGAAGATCAGCAGCGCTACAATCAGGAAGTATATTGATTATCTCTGCGATTCCTTCCTGATCGACAGTGCCGTCCGGTATGATGTGAAAGGCAAAAAATACATTGATACCCCGGTGAAATACTATTTCACTGACATGGGACTGAGAAATGCCCGTTTGAATTTCAGACAGCTGGAAGAAACGCACAGTATGGAAAACATCATCTTCAATGAGCTGAAAATCCGCGGCTTCAATGTGGATGTGGGCGTCATCATACAGTATGATACCAACGAAAAGGGCAACAGCATCCGTAAACAGCTGGAGATTGACTTTGTTTGCAACAAAGGCTCCAAACGCTACTATATCCAGTCCGCATACGCGATTGTGGATCAGGCAAAGATGGAGCAGGAACAGCGTTCTCTGATGCTGACCGGAGATTTCTTCAAGCGGATTATCATCACCAAGGACACTCCGGCACCGCATTACAATGAGAATGGGGTCCTGATTATGAGCGTATATGATTTCCTTCTGGACGAAAACAGTCTGGATATTTAAGACGATGGGAAAGAGCAATAAAGTCTGCCCGAACTGCGGAAGGAAGATGAAACAGCAGTTCATCGGTCCGGTCTGCAGCATTGTAAATGCGGGATAAGCTGGAAAAAAGATATTGGCTTTTTTGAACGGACGCCGGATATGGTGTTCGGACTCCGGCATAATGTGCCGGGCAAAAAGCCGCACCGGATGATTGAGATCAGACGGGAAAACTGAATACAATTCAAGTCGGGAGCGTCCATGTCATGTGGGCGCTCTTTTCTTTTGGAAAGGAGACGTGATCTATGGCAAGCAAATTGCAGGAGTACCGAAGAATGTCGGAGGAAGCGCAGCGGCAGCTGACCGGCAGCCTGGAGCGCTGGCAGTCCTTCCTTGCTACCGCATCTAGGCTGTACAAATATCCGTATCATGAGCAGGTCATGATCCATGCCCAGCGCCCGGACGCCACTGCCTGCGCGGAGTTCGATGTCTGGAACAATACGATGCGCCGGTATGTACGGCGCGGTTCCAAGGGCATCGCGCTCATCGACACCAGCGGTGACCGCGAGAGACTGCGCTATGTGTTTGATGTCTCAGACACCGGAACCCGGCCCAATTCCAGAAGCCTGAACCTGTGGGAACTGCGGGAGGAACATATTCCGACTGTATCCTCCATGCTGGAGAAAAACTACGGCGTGCCGGCGGGCGAAAGCCTTGCCGCTCAGCTGGAGGCTGTGGCGTCCCAGCTGGCACGGGAATACTGGGAGGATAACCGCAGGGATATGCCTCGGTGGCTTGAGTCCATGAAAAGTGCCTCCCCCATTGTGCTGACAGATACAAGTGAAATCAGAGAATCCTGTCCGGTCGAATACGCATTGTATGAGCGGCTGGACGCAAGGTCAATCATAGCTTCTCCTTTCTCTCCGTCACCGACTGGTTTTCTTGTCATACGCAATCCATCAAGATATCTCAACCACCCGGAAGCGCTGTTCATATTTGCTTACGTTCTTCATCGTGCGCTTGCTCAGCAGAATACCATGGAACGCGAGGAAATCATCGAGGCCATGAACCCGATGGAACAGTCTTATGATTGACCATATCAATGTATATAAAACAGGTTATGCCCAGCACAGGCTGGAGATCATCTTCCGTTTTCAAGAAGAACGAGATGCGCTGGAAGCTGTTTATCACGAACTGGAAGGAGGTGAACCCCAGTGAAGAAATTGTATCTGTATATTCGCTTGTCCGATGCAGACGATGACCTGAAATTCAAAACCGAGAGCGAGAGCATCGCCAATCAGCGCACACTTCTGTATCGGTATATCCGTGCCCGCCGTGAGTTTGACGGCTATGAAGCGGTTGAATTCATCGATGACGGTTACTCCGGCACAAACGGACATCGTCCATCCTTTGAGCGAATGATCGAAAGTTTGAAAAACGGCGAGGCCAACGTGGTCATCTGTAAGGATTTCAGCCGCTTTTTCCGCGACTATGTTGAAATAGGCGATTATCTGGAGCGTATTTTTCCGTTCTTGGGTGTGCGCTTCATTGCAGTCAATGACGGTTATGACAGTGACGATTATAAGGGCCCCACGGCTGGTATGGAGGTGGTCATGAAGTACATTGTCTATTCCTATTATAGCCGCGACCTGTCCCAGAAAATCAAAACTGTCATGAGCACAAGAAAGAGCAAAGGCGAATTTGTGGCCTCACAAGCTCCTTATGGATACATGAAAGACCCGAATGTGAAGCGGAAAATCATTCCCAATCCGGATACTGCGCCTGTGGTGAGGAAGATTTTTGACCTGGCGCTGGAAGGAAAAACGCCTGCGGAGATTGCCGTTATCCTGAATGATTATCATCTGGAAACACCGTCAGCCTATTTTATGCGGATGAATCCCGGCAGCCGAAAGTTCCGTACCTCTTCACAGGAAGCCTGTTGGAGCGCCATCAATGTGCGGGAGATTCTGAAACGCCGGGAATACACAGGTGTGATGATTATGAACCAGCGCCGCTGGAAGGGGTTGGACCATCCTCGGACGGTATGGACGGATGAATCCGAATGGCAAATCATTCCGGATTGTCATGAAGCCATTATAAGCGAAAGCAAATATGAAGAAGCACAGAAGGTGTTCCGTAAAATCCGCAAGGGCTATGAGCGAAGTCCTAATCAGTATCTGCTGCGCAGCCTGATTCACTGTGGCGTCTGCGGGCGCATCATGCAGCGGCAGAAAAATTCCCGCGTGATTTACTATGCCTGTTTCAAATCTGTCTCCAACAGAGAAACTGCCTGCCCGGTGGGTGAACGGTTCATTGAGGCCGATCTAGAGCGTATTGTGAAGAATGATCTGCTTGAAAAACTCCATCTGCTGGTGGATGCAGATGATCGTCTGCATGAAGCGGCTGCTTCCACAGAAGGCACTGAGGAGAACCTCAGATTTCGTTTGGAACAGATTGAAAAACGCCTTAAGCAGATATCTGTCGGTCGGATCAGTGCCTACGAACGATACGCCGAAGGCAGACTTCAGAGGGATATATACCTCATCGAACGCGATAAGATGAATGTAGAGAGTGACAGCCTCAGCGCGGAAAAGGAACGGCTGGAAAAGGAGCTTTTATCCCTTTCACAGAGCAGGAACCGTGAATTGACGGAGACCTGCGATATGGCTCGCCGGACGCTAACTGCGAACGAACTTACCAACGGAATGCTCCTGTATTTTATTAATCGCGTAAATGTATTCAGCGGAATGAGGGTGGAGATCATCTATCTTTTTTCCGATGAGATTGCCAAGTTGATTGAACAGGAGAATACAACAGAATAAAAGTGGGAGCGGACCCTATTTACTGGGTGCCGCTCCTACTTATGTGGGCTTAAACAGCCCATATTTTTTTAGTCTTTGCTTAACATCAGCAAATCCGCCGTTTAGTCTGTTCAGAGAGTATGTCGCACAGCTCATGGAATATGATAAAAAATTCCTAATCATCGGAAACAAGAATGCCATTACATATAAAGAAATCTTCCCGCTGATCAAAGACAACAAATTGTGGCTGGGTTATGGTTTCCGAAAAGACGATGCTTATTTTCGAATACCACTTGAAAGAGCAACAGGATATGCACCCGGCGTATATAATCCAGCAACCGGCCTTGTGCATTTTCGCAATTGCACATGGTTTACAAATTTAGATATCCAAAAGCGTCACGAAGAATTAACACTATTTAAGAAATATTATGGGAACGAAGAAGACTATCCACGTTACGCCAATTACGATGCGATAGAAGTATCGCGTGTCAGTGATATTCCAAGTGACTATTTTGAGGAAATTGGCGTTCCTATTACTTATTTGGATAAACACAATCCCGAGCAGTTTGAGATCATCGGAGGAAGTCGATGGATGGGAAAACCTATGTCGGAGATTGCGCCAAAGGGAAGTTATGTCGCGGGCGGTGTCCGCTTCTACTTGCCTGTGGATTGTTCACAATTTGTTAAAGTAGAGAGAGAGAGAGAGAGAGAGCCGCAGCACAGCGCGGCAAGCTCCTCTATCGCTGCCTCTACGACAGGATTGTCATCAGACGCAAAGTTCAGACGACTGTATGACAGAATCGTTATCAGGCGCAAGATGTAACGGCATTATGGGTGTACCTATTACGTTTTTGGACAAATACAATCCAGAACAATTTGAAATTATTGGCTGTGCTGATTATACCGGGAAATACGGCTCTGATGAGATTGGAATTTGCAGGATCGGCGAAGAGTGGATTGCAAAATATCGTGCACAAGGTGGCAGAGGACATTACACCGCAAATATGACAAGCCTTGTATATTACGATACAAGTGGGAACGCAAAAAATACCTTTAAGAGAATTTTAATCAAAAGGAGGGCAAGCAAGTGAAAATAGAGCCAAAGCAAATCAAGGTCAGAGAGGTTTTTGAGTGTTATGCTGACAACGGCGATGACGGTGTTTTTGCCTATGGAGGCAGACTTGCGATCCGCCCGCCCTATCAACGGGAATTTGTTTATGACAATGAGCAGGCGGAGGCCGTTATCCAAACAGTATTAAAAGGCTTTCCTTTGAATGTCATGTATTGGGTTAAGGTCGGAAGCGACAGATATGAGGTGCTGGACGGTCAGCAGCGAACCTTGTCTGTTATGCAATATTTGAAACATACGGAAATCCCGAAATCACGAGAGTGAATATCGGCGTGGGTAAAAATCCCGGTATCCTGGTCTCCGGCCACGATCTGCGGGACCTGGAGCTGCTGCTGGAGCAGACCCAGGGTACCGGTGTGGACGTGTACACCCACTCCGAGATGCTCCCGGCCCACTACTATCCGGCCTTCAAAAAGTATCCCAACTTCGTGGGCAACTACGGCAACGCATGGTGGAAGCAGAAGGAGGAGTTCGAGCAGTTTAACGGCCCCATCCTCATGACCACCAACTGCATCGTACCGCCCAAGGACAGCTACAAAAACCGGCTGTACACCACCGGGGCAGCGGGCTATCCGGGCTGCACGCACATCGGTGAGGAGAAGGACTTCTCCTCTCTCATCGAGCATGCCAAGCGGTGCGCACCTCCCACGGAGCTGGAGCAGGGCGAGATCATCGGCGGCTTCGCCCATGCTCAGGTGATGGCACTGGCGGACAAGGTGGTGGAGGCCGTCAAGAGCGGCGCCATCCGCAAATTCGTGGTCATGGCAGGCTGCGACGGCCGTGCCAAGAGCCGCGATTACTATACGGAGTTCGCCAAGGCTCTGCCCAAGGATGCCGTTATCCTCACCGCCGGCTGCGCCAAGTACAAGTACAACAAACTGGACCTGGGTGATATCGGCGGCATTCCCCGGGTGCTGGACGCGGGCCAGTGCAACGACTCCTACTCCCTGGCCGTCATCGCCCTGAAGCTGAAGGAGGTCTTTGGCCTGGAGGACATCAACGAGCTGCCCATCGTCTACAACATTGCCTGGTATGAGCAGAAGGCGGTCATCGTGCTGCTGTCTCTGCTGTATCTGGGAGTGAAGAACATTCACCTGGGCCCCACTCTCCCAGCCTTCCTCAGCCCAAACGTGGCCAAGGTGCTGGTGGAGAGCTTCGGCATCGCCGGTATCGGCACCGTGGAGGACGATTTGGCACTGTTCTTTGAAGAGAAGAAATCCTGACCCTAATAAGTAAAAAGGAACGGCAGACTGCTGTTCCTTTTTCAACGCGTTTTTTATACAAGTGGCCGTAAGTTTTGGAACTGTTCACGCAGGGACTCACCCACATCGGCCAAAAACGGCGTCAAAAACTACGGGAGAAACGTCTCGCCCACGGCCACAGGGAGGATGATCATGGGGAACAGCAATATGGTAGCTGGAATATGACCATGAGATAAAACTTGGTACTTTCGTAGAAAGTCTGAAAACGCCGCATCTTTCAGTAGCTTTCCTCCCGTACTTTCGGTATGTTGTGTTTGCAAAACCAACACAAGGAGGACAAGAGGATGGGCAAACAGAAAACAGTGCTCACGCTGCTGGCTGGCATGGCCATTGGCGCAGCTCTGGTGAGCGAAGCCGCAGCGGGAATCATAGCGGAACCTACTTGGCAAAAAATCTACGTAGATGGCCAGCAGGTCTCCATGACCGCCTATAACATTGCGGGGAATAATTTCGTGCGGCTCAGGGATATCGGTCAGCAAGTAGGATTCAATGTGTATTGGCAGAACGGCGTGCAGATCGACACGGATGCGCCGTATACCAGAGCTGCCTCGGTGCAGACAATCAGCTCCCCACCGACAGAGATGGAGATTCGTGAGGAGATGATCCGGCGCATCAACGAAGTGCGGAGGAAACGCGGCGTTCCAGAACTGGCGGTGGATCAGTCTCTCATGGATGCGGCACAGGAATGTTCCGCCTACCTGTACACCAAGCATAATAACCGAGCGGAATGTGAGACTGTGGCGGCGTCTGGGTATACCCACGGTTTCGGGTCCAACTTGACAGCATTCACGATCATGGACCCAGAAAAGATTCCGCAAAAGGCTGTGGCAAACTGGGAGAACTCCCCCGGCCACCTGGCAACGATGATCGACCCAAACTGCGATACCCTCGGCGTCGGCGTCACCGTCGATAACGGCAGAGCCTTCTGCTATATGTTCGTAGGCAATCCGACATCGCATAATCCCTACGCATAAGCGAACCTCAGATGGGTCGCATCTGAAGTCGGATGCGGCCCATTGCAGTTCACTCTGAACTTGATAAGTTTTTGAAAATTATAGTCATTTGGGGATGGCTATTCCAATGGAGTTGCGGTATTGTGTGTCGCTGATAGGAGGTGGCACACCATGCGTGACTACATGAAAGCCCTCTACCACAGGTTCGAGACCCCATCCAGGAGGGCGGAATATCTGGATAAGAAAATCAAGAAAACTCACAACCAGCTCACCCGCTTACTGGATAAACCAGGACGGAAACTGCTCCTGCGGATAGCGGATATGGAAGATGAACTACGGGACGAAGCCTGCCTGAACAGCTTCATATCCGGCTTCCGATTGGCGCAGGGCATCCAGCAGGAGCTGCTGGCAGACCAGCCGCCATACAGCTTCGAGGCAGAAGATGAGCGGCATGCCTGCGAAAAGTTCTCACAGGAAGAAATCAACTAACGATACCATCAAAAACTGCGATGGTGTAGACAAAGAAGAGTTCCAACAAAGGAGGCGATTCAAATGAGCAAACGCAGGCCGTCCGGCGACGGCATGGTGCGGAAAAAGGACGATGGTCGCTGGGAGGGCCGCATCGTAATCGGCCATAAAGAAAACGGCGACAGCATCTTCCGCTACATCTACGCACCCACACAAAAAGAGCTGACCGCAAAGCTCCGCCAGGAGATCACTGCCTACCAGGGCGTAGACCTGACCGAGGACAGCAAGCTCACCCTGAGCGAATGGCTGGACTACTGGCTGGATGCGATCATGGCCGGAACCATTCGACCCAGCACACTGAACGGATACCGCAGGTATGCGGACCTCTACATCAAACCATACCTCGGAGACAAGCAGATTTCAAAAATCACCCCAGCGGATGTGCAGAAGATGTACGAAACTCTGAAAGCACGGGGGCGTGTCAACGAGCACCCTCAATATGGCCACCAGCTATCCGGCAGCATGGTCCACAGCATCCACACCATGTTCCATGGTGCCATGAAAGCGGCAGAGGAATCCCATATCATAGCGAAAAATCCCACCGAGAACATCCCGGTTCCAAAAGCGAATCCCAAACCCAAGCAGATCCTGAATGATGACCAGTTGGAACGGTTCATGGAGGCAATCAAACACGACGCCGTCTGGCACGACTTCTTCTACACGGAGCTGACCACCGGCCTGCGGCGGGGTGAGCTCTGCGGTCTCATGTGGGCGGACTTCGATGAAGCAGCCGGAACACTGGCAGTAAAGCGTACCATCCACATGGAAAAGGGCGGCAGGCTGGTGGCCGGTGCCACCAAGGCCGGTCGAGGAACCCGAAATATTCTCCTGCCGGCAAGTACCGCCCAGCTTCTGTCGGAACGAAAAAAACATTCCTGGTCAGAATGGGTCTTCCCAAATCCGCTGAAGCCCGAATCCCCCACCAATCCCCGTTCCGCATACGGTCACCTGAAGGCCTTGCTGGACTCCGCTGGCCTGCCCAACATCCGGTTCCACGACCTTCGTCATACCTTCGCCACTCATGCCCTGTCCAGCGGTGTGGATGCCAAGACCCTGTCCGGAATTCTGGGCCACGCCAAGGCTTCCTTCACACTGGACACCTACACCCATGTCACCGGAGATATGCAGCAGAGAGCAGCAGATATCGTGGGCGGATTCATGACAGATTTCTTCGGAGAGGAGTTGAAACCATGGCAAAACGCAGAAAACGGGGCACCGGAAGCATCCACCTGAGAAAAGATGGCCGCTGGGAGGGCCGGTGCCTCATCGGCTACGACGAAAAAGGCCTTCCCAAAACTAAAAATGTTCTGGCCAAGACCAAGTCAGAATGTATTGAAAAATTGAAGGTGCTACAGCAAACGCTGGCCGCGCCCACTCCCAGTCAGGCCAAGCCCCGGATGACTGTCCGCGAATGGCTGGACTTCTGGTATCAAACTCACAAAAAGCCCACGCTTCGTCCCAACACCCAGATGTCCTATGAACAGCGGATCTACGGCCACATCATCCCGGCGCTGGGCAGCATCCCGCTGGACAAACTGACGCAGAATGACCTGCAGCAGTTCTATACAAACCTCAAGCAAAGCGGTAGGCGGAAGGATGCGGGCCGCTACGGCGAAGGGCTATCCGACCAGACAGTACGGGGCTGCCACACCACCCTGCGTTCCGCACTGGCAAAGGCTGTGGAAGAAAAGCTCATCATCCGAAACCCCGCGGACGGTTGCAGGCTTCCCTCCGCCAAGCCCAGAGAGATGCAGGTACTCACTCCGGAGGAAATGCAGCGTCTCTTGATTCAAGCCAAAGAGGACGGCTGTTATGAGCTTCTCCTGCTGGAGCTGTCCACAGGACTGCGGCGGGGAGAAATTCTGGCCCTGAAATGGGATGACCTGAACTTCAACACAGGAGCGCTCCGGGTGGAACGGCAGGTACACCGGGTAAAAGGAGAGCTTGTCGTCTCACAGCCCAAAACCAACAGCTCCAACCGGACAGTCATTCTTCCCTCCCCTGTCTTGAAGGTTCTGAATGAATACCGTCAAACCGTGACCTCCCACTGGATGTTCCCATCCCCTGTCATGGAGGATTCTCCTCTGGACCCAGCTTCCGTCCGCAAGCGGCTCCAGACTGTACTGGAGCGGGCTGGATGCAAAAAAGTCCGATTCCATGACCTCCGGCACACCTTCGCAACCACAGCTCTGGAACACGGAATGGATACCAAGACACTCTCCACCATCATCGGTCATGTTTCAACCTCCACCACGCTGAACATCTACGCCCATGTGACAGACGAAATGCGGCGCACGGCAGCTGTGAAAATCGATCGCGGAATCAGCAAAACAGAGCCGCAGAAAACAACTGATAGCGCCGCTCCCAGAAAGCCCGCCCTATCCACCTTCCAGCCATACAAGGGCCAGCGGCGCAAGCCAGGCACAGGCTGTGTCTCACAGGTCAACGACAAGCTCTGGGAGGGCCGCTACTCCCCCATCTGGCCGGACGGCAAAAAACATCCCCGCAATGTCTACGCCCACAGTGAAGAGGAGTGCGAACGGTTGTTGGCAGAGATGATACAACAGGTGAAAGCGGAGATTGCCGTTGAAAGGGAGCGGCTGAACCTCAGCAAAAAGGCAGGCTGACAAAAGAATCCCGGCCTCCGGAACAAACAATTCCGGAGGCCGGTTTTTTTCCTGTCTGTGGGCAGCGCTGTGGTCAAAAATTATCCGCAATTTTAAATCGCCTCAAAAAGTTGCGAAAAGCAAAGAAAAACAGCCTATTTCCGAAGAAATAGGCTGTTTTCTGGAGCTGCTGGGCGGATTCGAACCGCCGACCTCATCCTTACCAAGGATGCGCTCTACCTACTGAGCTACAGCAGCAAATGGCGACCAGGAAGGGGTTCGAACCCTCGACCTCCGGCGTGACAGGCCGGCGTTCTAACCAGCTGAACTACCTGGCCATTTACTAAGGCGTTCTAATCAAAGAACAGATTTATTATAACATTTACAAGCGGACTTGTAAAGTATTTTTTTATGGCAGGGGCAGAAAGACTCGAACTCTCGACACGCGGTTTTGGAGACCGCTGCTCTACCAACTGAGCTATACCCCTATGTGGTGGGCCTTCGGGGACTCGAACCCAGGACCAACCGGTTATGAGCCGGCCGCTCTAACCAACTGAGCTAAAGGCCCAAGTGATTGTCTATCCCTAATTTTTAAAAAAGAAAGAGTGCCGCCACCAGAGTGGCGGCACTCTTGGCTCCCCCTGTTGGACTCGAACCAACGACACCGCGGTTAACAGCCGCGTGCTCTACCGACTGAGCTAAGGAGGAGTGTTGGCGCTACCTATCTTTCCGGGCCGTCTCCAGCCAAGTATTGTCGGCAGAA
>ENA-UOJP01002310-UOJP01002310.1-human-gut-metagenome-genome-assembly--contig:-C102-NODE-2310-length-15815-cov-6.199556_pt1 | contig 15815 bp, 18 predicted proteins | sample MGYA00242353_ERZ723900 | MGnify/ENA metagenome assembly ERZ723900
ACCAGAACCAATATTTTAATTTAATAAATAAGGGAGGGCACCTATCTATGAAAAAAGAAAGAAAAATCAAAGAACTCACAATCCCCATGGCCTTGTTCGGTTTTTTTGCACCGCTCCTGCTGATCCTGCTTCTTCTCTCGCAAGGGGTGGGAATCATGCTGGCGCTGACGGCAGCCATCTGCGTGGAAAGCATTTTTGGCGTCTATCTGGGATATTCATGGGAAGACATTGAAGAATACGCATTAAAAGGAATTGGGCGTGTAAATCAGACCGTTATCGTAATGATACTGATCGGAATGTTGATCGGTGTCTGGATTTCCGCCGGAAGTGTACAGACCATGCTATATTACGGAATCAATTTAATCCATCCCAAACTGTTTCTTCCCATCGCGTTTATTATCTGTATTATCACCTCCTTAGTGACCGGTACCTCCTGGGGAACGGCCGGGACAATGGGCATCGCCTTGATAGGCATCGCCCAGGGACTGGGTATCCCGGCTCCGATGGCGGCAGGCGCCATCATCTCGGGCGCTCTGGTAGGCGACAAGCTCTCCCCTCTCTCCGACACAACATTGCTGGCAGCCGCCACTTCGAGAGTAAAACTGTTCGACCACATTTTATCGCTTTGTTATGTCACTCTTCCGGTATCTATAATTTCGATAATTGTATACAGTATATTATGATTTTAATACGGTCACGGGGAAATGAATCTGGCTTCAGTACAGATTCTCTCAGAAAGCCTGAAGTCCTCCTGTAATATCGGTGTCCTGATGCTCGTCCCCCTTTTGTTTGTGTTAATTCTTTCAGCAATGAAAAAACCCACCATTCCCGTTTTTGCAGGCGGTCTTGTCATCGGCTGTATCTGGGCCGTCCTGTTCCAGAACATTCCCCTCACCGATGTCATCGGCTCCGCTGTAGGTGGTTTTAAAAGCGCGACCGGCAATGCCGATATTGATAAACTTCTCTCCAGAGGCGGCGCTCTGAGTATGGCGGAAACAATCTTTCTCTGTATTGGAGCCGGTATGTTCTCAGGCGTGTTTGAACGGACCGGAGTTTTATCCCGTTTAATGGATCAGTTGAGAAAGATAGTAAAATCAGTAGGCGGCCTGGTATTCTCCGTTACCTTAACCGGTATCGCGCTGATGTTCGGCGGCGCCGGACAATCCTGTACACTCAGCCTCCCGGCAATTGCCTTCAGGGATGCATTTGAGGATATGGACGTCCATCCGGGAGTCCTCTCGCGAAGTCTGGAGTGTACCGGCACCGTCCTCGGCTCCATCGTGCCATGGGATGCCTCTGCCATCCTATACAGCGGACTGTTCGGCGTATCGGTGGCCCAATATCTCCCCTTCAACCTGGTGGCCATACTTTCTCCGGTTATTGCAGTCTTAACGGCTTATATTGGATTTGGTGTTCTTAAATATAATGAACAGATGCATTTCACAATGAAATTACGCAAATATAAATAATTGTTGGTTACTACCATGTTATTTACAGATAGAAGGAGGCTAATATGACATCAGAAGCAATCACCAGGCTCCTAAACGGACTTCCGCGGCAAATTCTTTTTCCTGGCGTGACTCCTGTGACAAGAATGTATAATCTGGAAAAACTGGCGGGAGCCGGACCGCTTTACATAAAGCGCGACGATTTAAATGGAGTCGGCCCCGGGGGGAACAAAGTCCGTCCGTTGGAATACCTGTTAGGTGAAGCTCTGGCCCGTAAAAACGATACCATTATCGCATCCGGACAGGCAAACTCCAATCTCTGTTCGATTGCCGCATCCGCCTGCTGCAAGCTGGGCGTAAAATGTATTCTGGTACATAACAGCAACAGGCCTGAGAAGCCGGCGGGAAATGCCCTGCTTAACTATCTGTCGGGTGTGGAGGAACACTACATCGGAGAGGTATCTGAAAAGCAGCGGGAAATTTATATTTCTGAATTGGCGGATGTATTAACAAAAAACGGTAAAAAGCCATACATAATAGAAAATGGAGCAACCACCATACACGGCAGTGTCGGTTATATTCATCTTCCATTGGAGCTGGCGGCGCTTGGAAGTGAATATTCCATTACGGATTTGTTTGTGCCGGGAGGCAACGGCGGTCTCGCTTCAGGAATTGTACTTGGTACAATGCTTTTAGGGAACCCCTTTCATGTCCATGTCATTACAGTTGAAAATTCGAAGGAAGAGCTTCACCGGATTATAAAAGAGCTTGTTGAAGGCATGAAAGAATACCTTGGAACAGACATCGATTTACCGCTCGACTGCGCTATGACAATACACGAAGATTACCGGGGCGGCGGCTGGGGCATTCCTACGAAAGAAGCCGATGCCATGATTCAGACTGCTGCAAATCAGGAGGGAATTTTCCTCGAGCGAGTTTATACCTCCAAAACTGTCTGGGGCATGTACGATCTTCTGAAAAAGGAAAAAATAAAAACCGGCGGCGCCTGTGTCCTGCACTCCGGCGGCTTTGCCGCCCTGTTTAACCAGTATTGATATTGTGAACTGCAAAATAATAAATAAGGTATGTTTACAGCCCTGCACAGTTTTTGCAGGGCTGGTTTCTGTTCGCAGAGGAGATTTAGTTAAGCAGGTGAGGACGCCGCCGGTACGGCCAGCGGACATGGTTCGTTCCGGACGCGTCCTCCTCAACTCAGCCAGAAAGAGCAAAGAAAAGTCTTGAATTATCATCATAAAAAACGTAAAATCAAAATAGGCCTGTTAACAGGCCGCCGTTTCAGTTCACAGACTCAACACATACAACAGGATAACTGAGCTGACGTAAAAACAAGAAAGGAAGGTAAACAACCATGAAAATAGCAGTTCCATACTCAGACGGCCAGGTGTTCCAGCACTTCGGCAAATCAGAACAATTTAAGATTTATGATACAATAGATGACGAAATCATCTCCTCGGAAATCGTGGATACCAGCGGAAGCGGCCACTCTGCCCTTGCCGATTTCCTGAAGGAGAAAGGCGCAGGCGTCCTGATCTGCGGCGGTATTGGCGTTGGAGCCGTGACAGCGCTTCAGAATGCCGGAATCCAGATCCTGGGAGGGGCAGAAGGCGAGGCCGATAAATGTGTGGAAGAATTCCTTGGCGGAAGACTCCACTTCGGCGCTTCCGGCTGTGCATCCTGTTCCTCCTCCTGCGGCCATCACCACGGAGACGGGGATGAAGAAGAATGTGACGGTAATATCAGCGCCTGCGGCACCTGGTGTCATTGATGCTAAAACGGTTGATAAAAAAATTACCATAAACCTGATAACAAGGTAACAGTTCAAGCTGTCTGAGATGTTACATAGCAAGATATGTCCCCCCGGCAATCCATGATTCAGGGAATCTGGATTGCCGGGGAACTCTTTTCTATCCTGCTTTTCAGCGTCTCAATACAAGCATCATCCCCGAACCCGATTTCAAGGATTTCCTGCGCTCCTGCGATTTCCAGAATCTCTTTCCCTATCTCAATCCGTTCTTTATCGCGGCAAAGATCCGTTTTTGTAATCACTCCAATCACCGGTTTCCCGCCGAACATAGAACTCATGCGTGGTGAAAATGTACTCTGTTCATCGGTTGCCGAGAGAAGAAGCAGTATCACGTCCGCTTCCACTGCCGTGACTATCAGTGCGCTGTAAAACTGCTTTTGTTCCAGATATTCTCCGGGCGTGTCCACAATTCCGTCCCCGATCACCTGGATAGACTGCGTTTTCCGGTAGCTGACCGTCTCCCCGGTCAGCCGCTGCCCGAGCGTCGTCTTTCCGCAGCCAATCTTTCCAATCATCATGATTTTCTTCATCGCCTAAGACCTCGTGATTTCCGTCATTGTAAAATGCAGTGTCCCGCCTAGGACGCGGAGTACATCTTTGAGAGCCGCATCCACCGCGGCCACGTCCCCGCAGATCACAAGAGAACCTGAGAAACGGTCGACAAATACGATTTCCACCTCTGCCGCCTTGGTCGCCACATCGGCTCCGATTATGGCGGCCTCGCTGGGGGTAATGGTTAAAATCCCCAGCGCTCCGCGGGTTTTGCTGACTACGCCCAGCTTTTTATATAAATCATCATTGGGGTTCGCAATCAGATGGGCCATTGTCACCTGTTTGCCGGGAACAAATTCCTGGATAATCCGCTGTTTGGAATCAAAGGGATTTCCTTGTGTCATACTGCCATCTCCTTTACAATAATGTATCAAAAATCTCTTTGCGGGGGCTTGGAATAACAGTGCTGGTGACGACGAGTCCTTTTTCTTCTCCTGCCGCCATACCGCAGCGCACGGCCTCCTCCACCGCCGCCACCTCTCCCGTAAGAACGGCAAATGATTTTCCCCCGATTCCCACACCGAGACGGACGTCCAAAAGCGTCACATCCGCCGCCTTAGCAGCCGCATCCGCCGCATATACCGCAGCTGTAACGCTGAAGAATTCCATAACGCCGACGGCATTTACGCCGTCCGGCGCCGTAGACAGGCTGATTGCCTGGATCACCTGGGGATGTATGCGGGGAATCACGACCGAATCAACGAGATGTGCGTCGATCACGGCTGCCCCCGCATCCAGGGAGGCACTCACCGCCGCCACATCCCCGTAAAATAAAATAGTATATTTCCCTGGACATACCGGCTTTGCATATAAAAGCGCCGTGTCTGCCGCCTTAAGCACTGCGTCCGCCGCTTCAATTCCTTTGGCTATACTGTTGCTTTCAAGGATTCCGATTGCTTCCATTCTCTGTGCGCTCCTTTACCACTATACTTTACTATTTCTGTTACAGTTCAGCCTTCGGTCAAACTGCAGCAAATGCTGCACAGAAACGGCAAAAAACGCCGTTTCGCGCCGCGTAACCCGGGATTTTCACAAAAAAGCAGCGAAAACACCTCGCGGAATACACCATGACTGAACTGTTACCTATTACTCAGCTTCCGGTTACTCAGTCTCCTGTTACTCAATTTCCGGTTATTCAGCTTCCGGACGCCTTGATTTCCAGATACTGTTCCTCCACCTTCACGACACCGCTCACCGAGGCGTGCAGCGCGCTGCCCAGACTGCCGTCCGGACAGACTGCGATAAGCCGGCCTTCCTCTACCCTCTCACCGTCCTTTACTACCGGGTATGACGGTGCGCCGATACTCTGGCGGAGAGCCAGGCGGACCGTCCCTGCCGCCCCGGACGGGAGCATTGCCAGCTCATCAATTTGAACTGCCTCATAGGCCGCCACTCCTGCCCTGGAAGCCACGCGCCCGGTGGGCGCTTTACGCATATTCCTGTCGGGATCCGCCTTCCATTCCCCTTCTGGGCGCTGGTAGCGAAGTCCTGCTTTGGCCAGTTCTCCTTTCAGGATTCCATTAATCCGTCTCGGCTGCAATCCCATCGGGCACGCGAAAATTTCGCAGATTCCGCATTCACAGCAGAGGGCCGCATTTCGTATGTCGCTGTCATCCAGTATCTCGGTTATATCATGACAGGACGCCAGTTTCCGCATGATCCGGTGCGGCTTAAGAGGATGTCCAAGTAAAGCCCTGGGACAGAGCTGGGAACAGAAGCTGCACTGGATACAGGCTGATTTCGCCCGGTTCAGCATGTGCCTGACCGTGACCTCCGAGCGCCTGGCAATGCTGCTGTCCGCAGGGAGCACAATAAGACCCGACATGGTTTTTGTCACCCAGGCGTTCTCTGCCTCTTCTTTTGTAAGGAGTTTCCCCATCATGGGCCCTCCGTTTACGACCACATAATCCGGGATAAGCGGGCCGCCTGCCAGTTTCAGGCATTCACTGACCGGGGTTCCTATCGGAACCTTTGCAATGACCGGCTTTCCTACTGCTCCCGTCACAGTCAGATATTTCTGAGTAAACGGCCGCCCCTCCATCGCCTCATAGATGCAGAAAAGCGTGGCCGCATTGCTCACCACACAGCCCACGTTCAGAGGGATGCCGCCAGGAGGAACCACATTTCCCGTCACTTCATATACAATTGTCTGCTCATCTCCGGCCGGGAAGAAGCTTTCAAGCCGGTGGAGGCTGACGGATGAGGAAAAAGAATGGATTGCCTCCTCCAGAGCCTTTATCTCCCTTGTGTAGGAATGCTTGAGCGCTATGACACACCGGCCCGCTCCTGTTTCACGCAGCAGCATATCGGCGGCCTGTATCAGTTCCCGCGCCTTATTCCTCATAAGATAGCGGTCTGTTTGGAGAAGCGGCTCACACTCCGCTCCGTTGATGATAATCGTCTCAATTGTTCCATTGTATTTTGCATGAGTCGGAAATCCGGCGCCGCCGCAGCCGATAATTCCGGCCTCATAGATAAGTTTAGTCAGCTTCATATTATTCCCCCTTATCCTTCGCTATCTCAAGGGAATCAATGATGCCGACAATCGCGCTGTCAATCGGAGAGTCATCGGAACCGATGGCCCGCCTGGCTGTGCTGCCGCTCACCACCAGTACCTGCTCCCCGATTCCGGCCCCGACCGAATCGGCTGCCACAAAGGTGGCTCCATTCCTTCTGTTTGTCGTCACTTCCCGGACAATCATCAGTTTATGGCCGTTCAGTCCCTCTTCCTTTTTCGTAGCCCATACATGGCCTACCACCTGACAAATCATCATATCGGCCGCCTCCCCTCCTGCCAGTATACTTCTATCCCTGCATGGCGAAGGACATCCTTAGCCGAAGGCGTAAGAATCACGCCTTTTGCCAGGGCAAACTTTTTTTTGCTCCCTGATGCAAGCTTGCGGGCCACCGCCTCCGTAATCAGCTTTCCCTCAAATTCCGGCACGCAGGTTTCTTTCTCTGTATCCGTCTCCTTGTCCATCTCTCTAACTGAATTTCCGCCGTTGTATCTGTCCGTATTTCCGGTTCCTCCGGCAGCGATTTTCATTCTGGCCGTGGCATGTTTCGGTAATATACATGCATTCGCCTCATCAAAATCGATATGCATGGCAAGGGCGGCCTGACTGCTGACGCGGCATATTACATTTTCCAGCGTGGTCCTGCGCTCCGCTCCGACAGTCACGGAAACTCTCTGACCATCCGTAATCCCTGCCTGCTCCGCCTGAGGCGGGGTGATATGTATATGAGCCTGTGCGATAATTACGCTGCCTTTCGCATGAATCATTCCCATAGAACCGATGATATACACATCCCCGGCTCCCGTTAAATCGCCCGACATCCGCAGCGGCGCATCGATTCCAAGCGTCCGGCAGTCTGTCAGCGATAACTCGGTCTGAACTGCCGCCCTCTCAGGTCCGAGAACAGCTACATTTTCAATTCTTCCTTTTGATGTGACCAAAGTGACCCGCTCTTCGCTTAAAAACTGTCCCGGCTGGGACAGGGGGCGTTTCGGCGTCAGTTTCGCCCCGGTTCCGAATAATTGTTCCACAGCCTCTCTGGTCAGATGGACATGTTTGGCTGAGACCTCCACCGGAAAATCGAGCGGCAGCTCTTGTTCTTTTCCCTGCTCTCCACATTCAGCAAGAACACGGAGGATAATTTCCTGTATCTGTTGTCTGTTCATAAAATGTACCGGGGCGCCGTTATGCATCCGCTCCCGGCTCCCCTGCCCCTCCTATCCTGGATTTTAATAACAGCTCAGACAGCATGAACTGTTACGGCTTCTGCTGTGTTTTGCAAAAAAGGATGTAAATTCCGCTGCTGAGCCTGTTTAAATGTCTGATAATCCCCAGCGTATCCCCCTCGTGAAACGCGTTTGCCGCACTAAGCTCCGCCTCCCTCACCTGTGTCCGCAGCAGGTTCAGCTCCAAAGCCTGCTCTCCCATTGTGGGATCGGGAACCGGATGTTCTATTCCAAAATACTCCTTCACATTGTGGGACATGCGTCGTAGTTCCTCATGTCCCAGCCCAAACAGCAATATTTCTCCGAGTCTTTCCTCTTTTACCTCGGCTCCGAGAATTGCCCTCAGATAACACAGGACACTGTCAAGCGCAGCGCGGAGGGCTTCATCCTCCTTATATTTTGCCTGCATCAGCAGCACCCGCGCCTGAAGGCCGTCCAAATGTCCCCTGAGTGCGATGCGCGGATGCGTTTTGGGTACCAGAAGATTTCCCCGCAGATGGGTCATATCCTCCGGCTTTTCCCCATACCCCTCACCGGTTGCAGCGTCAATATAGGTATGGCTTCCCTGCTTTTTAATCGGAGTACGGGTCATTACGGCGTGAACCGGCGCTTCTCCGGAATCAAATTTAAGATTTACCGCCCGATCCCGGAGGTATTCTCTTGCCGACGGCGTGACAAAGGTCCCCTCGGGCACATGATATTCCTTAGCGTCTCCCCGAATCTTCTCTGTCCTTAAATCAGCTTCTGTCAGCACTCTCATATTTCATCCGGCTTATTCAGCGTCGAGTACCGGCAGAATAAGTTCCACTTCGCCGTGAGGACGCGGAATTACGTGGACGGATACAAGTTCACCGATATTTCCTGCCGCTGCCGCGCCTGCATCGGTGGCCGCCTTTACGGCTCCCACATCGCCGCGGACCATTACCGTCACAAGACCGCCTCCCACATGCACCTTGCCGATCAGGGTCACGTTAGCTGCTTTCACCATTGCATCGGCTGCTTCAATTGAAGCAACCAGTCCTTTTGTTTCCACCATTCCCAATGCCTGTAATGCTGCCATGATATTTTCTCCTTTTCTATTCACTCAATTGTCGCAACAGTTCATACAACATGAACTGTTTGAATTGCTGCCCATCGGGTCTTCCGTTACTGTACGTCCAGCTTCGGCAGAATCATCTCCACTTCGGCGTGGGGACGAGGAATCACATGGACGGATACAAGCTCGCCCACACGGCCTGCCGCCGCTGCTCCCGCATCGGTGGCTGCCTTTACCGCTCCCACATCGCCGCGGACCATTACCGTCACAAGACCGCCTCCCACATGTACCTTGCCAATCAAAGTTACATTTGCCGCCTTAACCATGGCGTCAGCCGCTTCAATCGAACCAACCAGTCCCTTTGTCTCTACCATTCCCAGTGCCTGTAATGCTGCCATAATCTTATCCTCCTTGAATTTTCTAATCATGTAACAGTTCAGACAGAATGAACTGTTACCGCATTCGTCTTCCGATAACCTGCACGCTCCGCGCACAGGCCGCCGCCTTTAATTAATCGCTGCGCGATGAGCCGACTGCCTGCTGCCACTGCCTTTTCGCACGGTCCGCACAGCAAATGCGCAGACCTGTCTGAACGGTTACGAATCATTCTTTGTTATTTTATCGTTTTGCACGCAGCCGCGCGATGACGGCGCGTGTAATTGCCTCAATGTCTTCTTCCCTCAAATCCTCCATGCCGCCTGCGGCAAAAGCGTCCGATGCTGCAAAAGCGCCGCGCTCCGTCCCGTCGCTGTCTCTTAAATCGGCCAGCTCGCAGAGACCGTAGGCTACACGGCGGATATTGATCAGGTTAAGCGGTGTAATATTGTCTGACGTAGCACTGCCTCCGACTGCTCCGCAGCCCAGCGTCAGTGCCGGGGCCAGTCCTGTCGTGGCGCCGACTCCCCCCAATGCACCCGGTGTGTTGACGAGAATGCGCGATACCGGTTTCTTCATGGCAAAATCCCGGACCACTTCCCGGTTATTCGTATGCAGGGTCATCGTATGGCCGGCCCCTTCATTTTGCAGGATGCGGATACACAGCTCACACGCCTCCTCCCAGCTCTCCACCACAAAGTATGCCAGAATCGGACAGAGCTTTTCACGGGAATACGGATTTTTCTTGCTGACATTTTCCGGGTCCTGGCGCGAAACGAGAAGGCGTGTCCCGGCCGGGATCGAAAGCCCTGCCATATCGGCAATCTGCTGCGCCGTCTTGCCCACAATCTTCGGATTCATCGTTCCATTTGCCCGGAGCAGAAAGCCGGACAGCTTCTCCGACTGTTCCTGTGTCAGGAAACAGGCGCCCTGGCGCTTCAGTTCCTCCTCCACCTGTCCCGTAATACAGCGTTCCGTCACAATAGACTGCTCTGATGCACAGATTGTGCCGTTGTCAAATGTTTTTGAGTCCATAATACGCCGGACTGCCGATGTTATATCGGCCGTATGCTCGATATAGGAAGGCCCGTTTCCCGGCCCGACTCCCAATGCCGGATTGCCGGAGGAATATGCGGCATGAACCATGGCCTCTCCCCCTGTGGCAAGGATGATGCTGACGTCGGGATGCTTTAAAAGCGTATCCGTCGCTTCCATCGTCGTCAGGCTGACACAGCCCACCGCGCCCTCCGGCGCTCCGGCGCACTCCGCAGCTTCCCGGATTACTTTATACGTCTCCGTAATACAGTTCTTCGCCCCGGGATGAGGGCTGATGATGATGGCATTTCCCGCTTTAATGGAGATAATACTCTTATACATTGCCGTTGAGGTTGGATTGGTGGATGGAATCAGGGCGGCAACAACTCCCATTGGGACGCCGATTTCACAGATTCCCTTCTCCTTATCCTCCCTCAAAAGCCCAACTGTCTTTAAATCCCTGACAGACTCCCAGGTTATCCTGCTGCCCAGAGTGTTTTTCAGAACCTTATCCTCCCACCTGCCAAATCCGGTTTCCTGTACTGCCATTTTGGCAAGCCTCTCTGCATGCTCCATACATGCGTCCGCTACGGATGAACAAATATCATCCAATTTTTCCTGCGGAAACGTTGAAAGAATCTTCTCCGCCTCCTTCGCGCGGGCAACCAGCTCCCGCACTTCCTGTATCGATTGCAAATCACGATCCAATGTCAATTTGATCACGTCCTTTCTGTTAATATACCAGAGGCGTCCCCGCCACCCGGCGCACCGACTCCGCAAATGCCTCGCAGGCGGCCCGGCAGGCGGCCTGGCTTCCGCAGAGCAGTCCCCCTGCAAAGTTTGTCTCGGTCGGGGGGCCGTAATAAGTCTTAAGCTCCACGTCGGCCGCCTTCAGCGCCGCGTCCAGACCTACCGCAGCCTCCAGCGGGGGCGCTATCAGATAGGCCATGGCCGTTCCTTCTTTTACACCGGCCTGGGCGGACAGGTACGAACCGGTCCGTGAAATGCAGTGGGCGAAGTATACCACGGAGCCGTCCTCATTGGCCGTATAAAAATGCGCCTCATTTTCTATGTAAGCAAACGCCGCATCCAAACCGCTGCGCACCTCCTCCGGATCCGGTCCGGATAAAATCCCGATAAACTCACCGGCCAGAGCGGTGCTGGCATTGGCAGCTCCTGCATACATACTTTTTGCGTAAGCCACGGACACATCCGCCTTTTTAGTCGCCTCATCCAACGCCGCATATGACACATCATCACAGTCTGTCGTAAAAATCCCCAGGCTCCGGTCGCCGGGCCGCACATCCAGATGTTCCCGCAGCGCCGGATCGGCGTTCGGCAGAATGCGGACGCCAAGCACCCGCGTGCCGACTTGTCTTGAAACCATGTTTCACCTCCGTTACGATTTACAGCGGCTGTTCCGGCCATACTCCAAACCGGCGCCTACTTTTTAAGTTCCACCCCGCTGGCCTGTTTTTCCAAAATCAGCGCCAGCAGCTCTACAATATAGGCTCCTGCTTCCACTGCCGGGACACCGTCCTTATGTATGTTGGAAACAACCGTCCTTCTCGCCTCCGGCATTCCCACCTTTGCATGGTAGGCTATATAGGCGCTCATGCTTTCCGCCGTCGCCAGACCGGGACGTTCGCCGATAAACGAACAGACCACCTTTGCCCCCACCAGCTCCGAAATGCGGTCCTGCGCCCCCACGCGTCCATATTTGACAAATATCGGAGTACCAGTAGTCAGTCCCTTTTCCTTCAATCCTTCCTCCACCACGGGAAGGATACGCGCCGCATTGGCCTCAATCGCGGAGGAAGAAAGTCCGTCGCTGATAATAATCTGTATATCCGGGTTTTGGATGCATTTTTCTTTAATCAGTGCCTCTGTCTCTTCGTCAAACTCCCTCCCGAGATCCGGTCTGGTCAGAAAAATATTTTTATCGGCACAGCGTGTGGTGACGGCAAGCAGCCCCAGCTGACCGGTTAATTCCTCACCGACATCCATGAGCACGGCATCCCTGGCTGCCGCGTGGTCAGCGCGGAGAGTCAGAAGCGTCATAGTCTTTAACCTGGGGCCGGAACGGCCCACTCCGATACGGGCTGTTGTCTTCGTCATCATCCGCCTCAGTGCATCCGGATCCTCGGGATGTACGAGAAGCGGAATCTTTCTATTCCTTTCCCTATCCTCAAAAGCAGAGGGCTGTGTTCCCGGATCCTCTCCTTTACCGCCTCCGGCCGGAGCCATATCGGTTCTTACTTCCTCCGGCACGGCTCCCTGTGAACTCCGGTGAATGGAACGCCTGATATCCGCACCTGATGCATGGGAGGATATCATAAAATCCGTTGTTGGCCGGCCTCCTGTCCCATAAACACAGGCCGCTTGTCCGGCTTCCTGCGCTCCGGCACGGCTTCCTGCTTCCGTCCTGTCTCCGGCCTGCAGTTCGGAAAGGATTTCATCTGCAATCCGCTCTATTTCCGTCTGTCCAAGCATATGCTCACCGTCCTTTTCTCATAAATACAGTTGGGTCTCCGGCTTTTTCCGTCAGTCTTCCATTTTCCATAATCCCCATTCGTTCCAGCCAGCGTTCAAATGCCGGTATGGGACGCAGACCGAGAATTTCCCGGATTGTACCGATATCATGGTACGCGTTCGTCTGATAATTCAGCATCACATCGTCGCTTGTAGGCACGCCGAGTATATAATTGACTCCGGCAGCTCCCAGAAGAAGCGCCAGATTTTCGATATCGTTCTGATCCGCCATCATATGATTCGTATAGCAGCAGTCGCAGCCCATCGGCAGTCCCGACAGTTTCCCCATAAAATGATCTTCCAGGCCGGCGCGGATCACCTGTTTGGAATCATACAAATATTCCGGACCGATGAAGCCCACAACCGTATTGACCATAAATGGATGGTAGCGCCTTGCAAATGCATAGCACCGGGCCTCCATTGTCACCTGATCCGCATTCCAGTGCGCATTGGAGGAAAGCTCACTCCCCTGTCCCGTCTCAAAATACATTACATTTGGCCCGGCCGCCGTGCCATGGGTGCGCAGAAGCGCCAGAGCCTCCTCCACCGTCTCCGAGGAGAATCCGAACGCGCGGTTCCCCTTTTCACTTCCGGCTATAGACTGGAAAATCATATCACAGGGCGCTCCCTGCCTGAGGGCCTCTATCTGGGTCGTGATATGGCCCAGCACACAGATTTGGGTGGGGATTTCAAGTGAATTCTTCACCTCATCAAACCGTTTCAGAACCTCAGCCAGACTGGATACCGTGTCATTTACCGGATTCAGGCCTATCAGCACATCGCCGCAGCCGTATGACAGCCCCTCAAACAGGGATGCCGTGATTCCTTCCACATTATCCGTCGTGTGGTTGGGCTGGAGCCGCGTGCCCATGATTCCACGCTCGCCGACCGTTGTGTTGCAGCAGGCCGTGACGCGTATTTTCTGCGCGCCATAAATCAAATCCAGATTTGTCATCAGCTTGCAGACAGCCGCAATCATCTCAGCCGTAAGTCCTCTCGACATGCGGCGGATCGCGCTTTCATCCGCCTCATAGGACAGCAGCCACTCCCGCAGGTCACTGACCGTCCAGTTTTGGATCCTTTCGTAAATCCTCTGGTTGAGCCCGTCAATATTAATTCTGGTAACTTCATCCTCCTCATAGGGCGCCGCAGGATTCTCGTACAATTCCCTCAGCGTCATAGCCGCAAGAACCTCCTTTGCGGCTATCCGTTCTATATCAGACTGAGCCGCCACACCGGCCAGGACATCGCCCGACTTGTGTTCCCCCGCTTTTGCCAGGACTTCCTTTACCGAATCAAACACGAAAGTCTGTCCCGATAGTATTGTCTTATATTTCATGTTTACCTCCAAGTTGGCTTACCGTTCTCTCGTAACAGTTCAGACAGCATGAACTGTTATGTTTTCTCTCAACCGAAAATCAGCGTCTTAACAATCACCGGAATGACAAGCCCGTTCATGATAGGGCGGCCAAAATCCACAAAATTATTAAACTCGGCTTTCACCGCATCCACCGCCACCAGCGGCCGTTTCCCCGACAGCTTCTGCCGTATTATCTGCCCCAGCGCTTTTGCAATATCGGAGCGCACCATCAAAAGCAGTGGGACCTCCGGCAAAAGCGCGCGGTCAAGAGCATCCGCCGTCACGGCCGCCAGTTTTTTCAGTTCCTGATAATCCGGATCCCTTCTCCCTTCCATTGCCAGCACCATGCAGGCCGCATCATTCTGAGCCAGGAACCATTTTATTTTTTCATACAGGAATTTGCTGTCACCGCCCCAGCATCTCTCCTCCTCACTCAGCGTAAGCTTCAGGACCGGCACGTTTTTCATCGGAAACAGCCCCTCCGTATAAGAAATCGTACTGCCGGAAATTGTAGTTGTGTAATTTCCCGCACCAATCACCGTAGCCCGGATTGTCTCCGACGCATCCAGCACCCGGAATGCCTGAAACAGGCGGCCGCGCCGCACCGCGTTTCCGAGAAGCACACCGATATCGCCGTAAGCAAACGGCTCCCGCCCCGGCTGGTAGATACAGTCTGCCACACCTCCCGAAAAACAGACGAACCGGACAGGGCGGTCCGCCGGAAGTTTGAACAATGCAGACCCCTGCGTCCTGACTTCCTCCAGAAGCGGCGTCGGTTCCGCCACTCCCAGCATCTGCTCCAGCACCTCGCTCATTTTGTCACACAGCCTATTCAATGTCTCTACAGATGCCGGTTCCCCTTTTACAAGATTCAGATGACAAGCCTGCGCAATCCGTCCGGCGCTGGGGCTGATATAGGCAATTCTCCCCCGGCTGTCCAGAGTAACCTGACGGCCTCCAATGTCCAGACAGCCCCTGGCCCGCACTTCGCCGCCGTCAAACAAGACAACATTCGTCGTCCCTCCACCGATATCCAGGTTCACGACTACAGTCCCATTTTCCTCCGAAAACTCCCAGGCTCCGCTTCCCTGCCCGGCAATCACGGATTCCAGATCCGGCCCGGCCGTCGATACGACAAAATCACCGGCAAAACCGCTCAACAGTTCCAGCACCATGCGCGCATTTTCCTTGCGCGCTGATTCTCCCGTTATAATGACGGCCCCTGTCTCAACCTGATTTGCCGTAATTTTGGCTGATGCATACTCCGTTTCTATCATTTTGCGGAGAGCCTCCCCGTCGATGAGTGACTCGTCAATCAGCGGCGTGCGGTGGACCGGACTTTGATAAACCACTTTCTTTCCGATAATCGAGACAGCGGGAACCGAAAAATAGCCGGCTGTATTTTCAACCGTCAGCCGGCTGAAAATCACCTGTGAAGTTGATGTCCCGATATCAATCCCCACACTGAGCATCTGGGTAGGTTCCATCCCCACTCTCCTTTCCTTCCAGAAGAAAGAATCCCGCGAGCGAGATTCTCCGCCTGCAGCGGATCGCTTCGGCGGGAGCACTTTCCCGTAAAAAAGCAAAAAAGGCCCAGAGTGCGGAATTATCCATTCCTCACTCTGAGCCTTATTGCTGTCACGCCATACCCTGTTGTATGGTGAAAATATGTAGTTTGTTACTGGCAATTCTTCCCTCTGCCTGTTGAGGCGGGGGATATTTGCTTCTTTTGTTAAATTATATAACTTGGGGGCGCGATCTGTCAATAAGGAGATTTAATTAAGCAGGTGAGGACGCCGCCGCAGGCCAGCGGACGGGATGGTGGGGTGAGTATATGAGTCTTTCGTCCCGGGGAAGATTGTCGTGGTTTGGGGCTGCGGGCGAAGATAAAGTCTGCGGAGCACACTCCC
>ENA-UOJP01002316-UOJP01002316.1-human-gut-metagenome-genome-assembly--contig:-C102-NODE-2316-length-15774-cov-7.061009_pt1 | contig 15774 bp, 13 predicted proteins | sample MGYA00242353_ERZ723900 | MGnify/ENA metagenome assembly ERZ723900
GTGAATCCCCGTACCTCCTTGAATTAAAGGTCTAAAATGCAGAGGTTCCCTGGAGCACAAACCGCCGACTCCCGGCAGCGCCAGCAAATCTTTATGACCGGTAAATGCAAGGTAATCAATATCATCGCGGCTCATATCGGCCAGGCCCTTTCCGCCCCCTTGAGACGCATCGACAGCGACCTGGACTCCCCGCCTTTTGCATGCCGTCGCAAATTTGCTGTTAAATACAATCTGACCCGTCAAATTGCTCGCCAGTGTAACACACGCCAGTCTGGTATTTGGGCGTATATGAACATCCAATAGTTCTTCAGGCCTCTCAAAAACCGCTTCGGGAAGCACGGAATAGTCAATGAGCCCCTTTTCTTTCAGGGAATGAAGCGGTCTCAAAACAGCATTGTGCTCAAACGAACTGATCAGCACATGATCTCCTGGCTTCAATAATCCGCAGACCAGCAGGTTAATTGCCTCCGTAGAATTCTTTGTAAATACCACATTTGCAGCGGACGGGCAGCCAAAAAACCCGCACACGGCTTTGCGACTTTGATAAAGCATGCGTGAAGCCTGAATTCCCAGTGAATAACTGCCGCGTCCGGGACTTGTTCCAACCTCCGTCAGATAATAGGTAAAGGCATCTAAAACTTCTTGAGGTTTTTTCCTCGTTGTAGCCGCATTGTCAAAATAGATCATAATTCATCCCTCAGGAATCTATATTGTCATCCTCAACATTTTTCTTGCCTGCCAAAACCTGGCAGGTAATACAGCCATTATAAAATTTGGCAATACAGCGCGAACATTCGGCCAAATTCTGTCTGCATTTTGTCTCGTCTATCATGTACCTGGATTTTCCGATTGTGTTGATCGCGCCGTATGGACAAATGGAATCACATGCCGAACAGCGTATGCAGTACTGATATTTCCGCAGCTGGCATTTCAAACGGTTCACCATCAAGACAACATCTGTTCCTTTTTCCGGCAGCACCTTCAAAACAGGCGTTCCCCATGTGATTACAAAGTCTGCGGTCTTTTTCCTTGGACGAACCACATCACCGTTAGAGTTCAAAACAGCCTTTTCCGTAACTGTAATATAAGCCGCATCATCCTTATCAAAAACTTCCAGTTCGCCGAACGGTTTTAAAAACTCAAGGACGTCCCGCTGGATTTTTTTCTTGATAATGACGTTTCTTGCACGGTCAGATAAATTGCATGCAGTATCCGCAATCGTTACATTTTTCGTTTGCAGTCCGCTTGCTCCCTTTCGCGTTTTCCATTTGCCATTTTCAACATAGTCTTCGATATCCTGTTTTTGTGTCTTTTGGGCAAAGTCGGTGAGAACCCCTTTCCATTTCGCCGCTAGATCCGGAAAATAGATGTCTGTGAGCATCATAGACCAATCGGAATTATTGGGACAGCACCAGCAGCCCACGCGCTTATATCCCAAGCGATATGCATCGTTAAATTTAAGCCCCTTAAAAAGGATATAGAGCCAGACATCACAGTCCGACCATTCTATGATCGGCATCGCATTCACCTGAGAGCCAATTTTGGAATGTGTCTGCGTCCTTTCATAGTTTTTCCTCTCTCTGGATTCACTGTGGCGTATCCCCAAAAAAGTCAGGCTGTTTCCCGTTAAATTCTGATATTCCGTGTTCAGGCTTCCTGTTTTAAAGATGGTACAGCACCATCTCTCAAACTTGCTTGGGGGCCCGAAAACATTGCACAGCTTGAAAAAGTCATTTTCCGTTTCACTTGGAAGCATAGGGGTAAATGGATTCTCTTTGCGGAATTCATTCTCTATGTAGCGGTATGTACTTGGGAACTCCAACGTGGTATCGCCGAAAAAATGAACAATGGTTTCATCCTGAAGTGCATCACGGACGATTCGGCTCACAGCTGTGGAATCTTTGCCTCCGGAGAAAGACACGGTCGGGACAAACCGTGCTCCGCCTTGCTTTTCTTGACTTTTTAACTCCCCTACAATCGAACTGACATACTCTTCGGCTTCATAAAGGAGCTCTCTCAAATACTGTTCATTGGCCGCCAGCACGACCTCTTTTCTGGCTATTTCATCTTCACACTCAACATTTTCCCGAAGTTCTTTCGCAATCGGAATGTGTGCCTTCTGCCTATAAAACTCTATATAGGGAAGATGGATTCTCTTTCCGCCAACAAGATAATTGCTGTTTCCCAGATACCAAACTTCGTCGTCCACCACATCTTCCTTTAATATCATGGAGAGCAGTTTCCGTTCCTGCTTAAAAACCGGGTTGCATACGCCATTGACAGAGACAGCTTTGCAGTCAGCTCCGCAAATGGGACACTTTTTATTTTTTACTACCGGCACTTTGCACATCGGACACCAATTTACTGTATTTGCCATTCCTATTTCCCTTCAAGCAACTCTCCCAAAAGAGACAGCAGCACTTGGATTTTGTCGTTATATGTAAACGATATTCCCATGTTGCCAAATGTCGCATTGATCTTATTTTTTGCCATCATTCCCAGCTCTGAGAGCTCTGTCTGGTTAAAAATCATCGTTCGTTCAACTCCATCCGCACTGCATAACGTCATCCTCGTCTCTGTTTCCTCCAGTGTTTCACTTACCTGATAGGCATCCAGGCTGTTAACAACATCATGCAGACGAGCCTCGAATTCCTCAATATGCTTATCGCTCCAGTATGAAATCTCAATGCCGGTCAGATTCCTTGCCAGCGAATGAATGATGCTTTTGTCGCTGTCTTCCGCGGAAAGTCTGCTTACATATTCAAGGAAAGCGTTTGTATAGTAATCAAATGCTTTATATCTTTTTTCAGACCATACTTCCCCGTATTTTGCCCCTAAGCTTTCATACAAATTTAATGCTGTCAATGCCTGGATTTCACCGCATAAGATTTTTTTCAAATCTGCTTCCAGCTTTGTAAGTGCAGTCTCAAGCTCTCTGATACAGTTTTCAATCACCGGCGCCGCCATTTGATAATCCCCGGTCAGTTCCAGAGACGTTGTAAAGAAAAATTCCGAATAGCTTTGATGACTTTTTTCCATCATTTTCCGGAATGCCTTCGTCTGATCAGAAACATAACGCGACGTAGTTCTTGAAAACTTTGTAACGCTCTTATACTTCGCCAGCATCCCTTCATAAATCGCTTTCAATCGATTCTTTGGAATCATACTTTTGTCAATATTGGCGGAAAATATCTCCTCCAAGCTGTCAATAAAGTCCTTCTGTTCTCTGCTCCAATCAGCCACCGTAAAGCGGAAGTCATCCGGTCTCCGAATAACTTCCTCCAACAGTTCGGCAGAAAGTTCCTGCTCGGCGCCATGACTGCTGATAATCAGAGATTTTTTATATGGTTCCAGCATTTGAATCAATAAGAGGGATAAATATCCGTCGCGCAGCCCATACGGCGGTTTCTTTAATGTATCGTACAGCTCGCCAAACTCGACAGTCCCTCTCTGAGCGCGGACAAGATATTGAGTTATGACCTCCTGAATAATGCGCTGCGGCTCTGTCCCATCCGCCAGCCGGTTCCGTTCATTACAATTTTCAGCCCAGAGAAATCCATTTTTTACAAGCACAGAACGGACAGCAATATAATCCGGAGAAAGGTACGGCAGATCATAATAAGTCAAAGGATTTCCTCCATTGATGATGGCCCGAACTGCATTTTTCTTTGCAGAAGTAATCGTGCTGGTGATCGTATTTTTATTGATAAGTTCATTATTGACAATCAAAGTATGCGGAAAAGCCTGATACATCATGTCGCTCGCAAGCTCTGTCAGTTTATCAAAGGACTTGATATCCTCATGGATATTTCCATTGCATACAACATAGGAATCTGCGATTCTAAAACGAATCCATTCGTTGAGCAATGCCTCTATCATTGCATCCAGCTCGCGGATATTATAATCCAGCTCTTGTTCAAAGGTCGGATCTTTCTCCATAAATTTCAATTTTTGTGTTTCCAGATACCGGGCGGCAATATACCTTTTTCCTGTGCTTATCAGCTCCCCGCATTCCTGGTTCACCCAGAGAATACTCCTGTTCAGTTCCCGGGAATCCTCCCTCATCTGCTCGACTGATGTTTCCTCCCTGTCAAGTACCAGGAAAAGAACGCCATCATAATATTTGCCAAGCCTGCCCGGCAGCATTTTTTTTGAAATATCCTTCACTCCTGCATACACCGGGATAAATACACGCGAAATCTTATATTCCCGATTATATGCATTCGGATATAAGACAAAGCGGACAAAAGATTCATTGAATGTACGGATGACCGCGTCTTCGCTCACACGGATGCTCTCTTCATCAATCATAGATTCCACATCAAAGATACTGGCATCAAAAAAATCATATCTTTGATACGCCTTAGAATACTTCAGGATTTTTCTGTCGCACAGTTCATCCAAAGCATTCTCAACGACAGCTGCGGGGCAGTCAATCACGCTGGAAATTGTTTTTTTATCTGCCGCCAAAGCACCGAAATCCTGTATAATCCCAATCACGGCAATCACTTTCAGAATCTTCACGCTTGGTGCATCATCGTAAAGATTCGCATGCATTTTTGCCAGGGCCGCAAGCAGATTTTTGTACCACTCGTAAGCTTCATCACTTTGCACCGCTTTAATGCTCGGCTCAAAATAATCAAAAATCTCATCAATTCCTACAAAGTGGAATTCATCAAGCTCATGCCTGATCAGGAAACGGTAAAGGCTTTTCTCATCTTTGCTTGACAAATAGGTAAAAAAAGTACGATCATTCTGGGCGACCTTTTTTGCCAGACGGTCCAATGCCAAAAGAGAAATTGGGTGCAGAGGGAATCCGCTTTCAAACGAATTTTCTGTTGACGTATTAACAAAAAATTCTTTAAAGTCCATGGCTTCTTCATCCATCCGAGCCAGTTCCGCCTGAAATCGGGTCTTAAAAATTTTCCAGACAGCCTCATTCTTAATCAAGACGCTGCGAACGAGAGAAAGGCACTGATCCTGTCTGCTGTTAATCGAATTGGCCTTATATCTTCCTTCAACCTTTTTCCACTCTGCTGCCAGGTTTTTGCTGTATCTCTGTGTGTACTGACTGATTTCCCTGTGGGAAACCAGAATAATGTGATTGTTTCCCTCACAGTGATCGCAGTATTCGGCTAAATCCTGGACAGATTTCACCTTGATTCTCTTTATATTATCTTCAATATACCTTCCAAATTCATCAAAAATAAATACGATGCCGCTGAATCGGTCACGGATGGTCTGATTGGCCAGTTCCAGGGTTTCTGCTAAATTAGAAACCTCGTAGACGTATTTGACCCCAAAAGTCATCCCCTCAAACAGCCTGTTAAATTTCTCCTCTGCCTGCGGATGAACCCCTGCCAAGGCAGTTTCCAAATCAGCAAGATTTATATTCTCATTTTCGCAGACCTCGTTGAGACGTCTGAAAGACTCTTCATTTCCCTTCCACTGTTCAAGAAGTGTTTGCGCCTGATGATAAAATGTTTTAAAACTAATTTTAATTCCCAGAAGGTCAAACTTTTTCTTTAAGGAAAAATAAATACAACGATCAAAATCCTCAAAATCAAAAACAATCGGTACAATTAAAAGAGGTTTTCTATTCGTATCCTGAACATAAGCCTCTATATCATTTGCCAGGCCTTGATCATGTTCACGGATTCTGCTTATAAAGGTCCGATATGCAGCCCCATCCGTAAAAGTCTTACCCAGAAGCTGTCCAAGTACAGTCAAAAAATGAGACTTTCCGGTTCCGTAAGAGCCATATAAAATACGGGCATGATTATTGGATTTTGAGCGGGACATATCTGTAAAATATTCTCTTAAAAGCTTCACTGCCGTCCCGTTTGGAATGAAACGCATGAGCTTCGTATCCGTCTCGAGGTCAAACTGGACATTTGCAGAATACGTGTATTCCCCAGCCTGCTTAATCAATTCAGTATATGACATGTGTCGTCTACCTTCCTATCATTTGATAGTAGATGTTCAGCATATTTGAAACATCCATACTATCCAGTTCAATATAGCGGCTCCCAAAATTATTGACCAGTTTCAACATCTGGTCATTGTCCAGCCGCTGCAATATTTCAATCAGTGCAGAAGAACTCAAATTCATGTATTTTCCCACCTGGCCAGGCTCTTCCATGAGCTGATCCAGGCTGATTTGCCTATTACTTTGTAAATATTCAGAGTTATCTAAAAGGACACAAATTAGGAAAATACGTGCCGGAATTTCTCTGGAAGACGTTTTATGCCTCTCAAATCTCCCATTTCCGCTGTATTCGATAAGCTTTAGCGGTGCAAAAAACGGAACCATGTTCTCCTCTATCACCTGGCTCACTGAAAATTTCTGTTCGCTTACATATGTATTTTTAAAACAGTCAAATTCTTTTTCAACCGCTTTTCGCACATAGGAAGCTCCCTCCCTCTGAAGATACACATAAAACGCATCCGTAAACTCTTCTTTTGTAAACGAAGACCGATCAAATATATTAAATGCCCACGCCCACGCCGTTGCCTCGTCAAAGCTTCTGGCGACATTGCGGTGCAGCAGCCAAAGCGTCCCCCGATCTGAGCAATACAGATCATTCTGTGCAATAACATTTGCCAGCGGGGTCAGCGTATGATAGATTCCCTGCTGGTCTTTTCCTTCACTTGCTATTCCTAATACAGTGGCCCAATAGCGCATGGCTTTAATCATGACACGCCCAACACCAATTGTATCCACTGCATACAATTCATTATTAGGAGAAAAAATATGAGGCTCTCTTAATGCATCCATGATCTTTGTCGGCCAGCCATTCCTGATGTAAAACGATCCGTGCTTGCTAATCTGCATAATTCTGCTCCCTGTTTATTTTTCCTGTGGATTATTTCGATTTCTGAACATATTTTCCACTTTTAATTCGTGCATCTTTTGGTTTTTCAGCATCTATCGGGACAATCCAGGAGTGCCCCACAAGATTCGCCCCTGGTATCCTGCCTTCCTTACAGAGTGTTTGAATCCTGCGAGGGCAGATCCCCCACTTTTCAGAAACATCTTTGACCGATATATAATCCATATTTCACCTTCCAAAACTTGCTGGCATTCCGCCTCAAGTAATATGAAACCAGTTTTTATTATACTCTTTTAAACGAATAAAATCAATCGGAAAGGTTCCTTACGCCGGTATTAGAGCCTCACCATACAAATTCCCTATTTTTTCTGTACAATGCGACAAAAGCTAAATCTATATTGCTGAAAAGAGTTTTAGCCTTCTCTCTTTATATTCGCCAATGATAATGATATTCCAGCCAAAAATCGGACAGACGAAACAGTCGGGCAGACAGCCTGCGCCCTCTCATTTTTGATTTTGGGTCGATTTGTTTCAAGATTTGTTTCAGAATAAACAGTTTGATTTGTTTTTGGATAATACAGAATTCTTTTGACAAGGAGAGGCCGATACCTCTCCCGTTTTCTCTTTTGTTATGGCCGGATTTCGGGAATCCATCTTACTGTTCGAAGTCGGCCAGATGAAATTTTTCAAGCATTTTCTCCAGATACTCCGGCTCCCTTTTGAACCTTGAAATATCCGGGTGCAAGCCGGCTTCCTCCATCTTTTCTAAAAGTTCCAGGATCCGTTTCTCTCCCAGCTTTTTTCCTTCTTTCTTCCCTTCCTCTCTGCCTTCTTCTTTCCCTTCCTTCCGCTCTTCTCCAAGCATTTCCGCAAACAGCATATAACGCTCCTCCATTCTGCGGCTCTTCTTAAGCCCTGCGATTCTCTCCTGGATTCTGGAAATCAGCGGGTCATCCTGGAAGTTCCCGACCCCAGCGCCATCTCCCACATAACGCAGGAACTGCACCAGTTCCGGCGGCACCTCGTCCTCTCTCGATCCGGCTGTATTTAAAAACACCCGACAGGCGCCGTCCTCCAGGCTTCCACCGCTCTCCAAGCACTGGGCCCGAAATATGTAGCGGAACCGCCCCTGGCCGAATGGATCGAAGGTTCAGAGGAAAATAATGAAGCTATCCGGCAGCGCGTCAAAGCTATCTCCCGGCTTTAAAGCTCCCACGTCCATATGAGCCTGATATAACCGGCTCCGTTTCGGAAGATCCCCGCGGTTCACCGTCTGCATCTCCACGTCAAAGACCGTCCCCGCCCCGTCGTCAGCAAACACATCCAGCCGCACCCTCGGTAATCCGAGTTAAACAGAAACGTATTCTCGCTCTGCACGCGCACGGCACGGATCGGTATCTCCAGGTTCCTCTCCAGCAGCATACGGCAGAGTTCCTCGTCCGCCATGGCCGCCGCAAACAAAAACGCATCTTTAAATTCCAGATCCTTAAACTTTTTTCTCATCGCAATATCCGCCTTTCGTCATAGAAGGCGAATCAGGCTCTGCCCGTGAAAAAAAGTATAACAGAAATGGCAGTAAAAGGCAATGAAAAGGACTCGTTTCTGGCACAGCAAATGTATAAATGCCGCAATCTATCCATCCATGCCTCCCTTAGAACCTAATAACTCTCACCCCACCACCTGCACCAAAATCCCTCCAAGTGTCAGCATCAGCGCCCCGCATGACCTTGTAACGATCTGCGCGAAGGGCAGGAGCTCCATCCTGTGAGAGCTGCTTAAGACGGCCACATTCCCGGAGCCGCCCATGTTTGTCGTGCACATCCCGGCGGCGATGGCCGATTCCAGCGGATAAAAGCCCACAAGCTTTCCAAGGAACGCCGCCGTCAGAGAGATGACGGCCACAATCAGGACGACTGCCAGAAGATAAAGGGGCGTTAAGGTCTTTAAAATCGTGTTGAGGTCGATGAGCGTAAACCCGATGCCGGTTAACGCCGCTGCCGTCCAGCTGTGGATCGCAAACTGCCCCCACTCCCTGGCTGCGTCCTCCAGCTCCGCGGACATGATGCCCGTCCCCTTCACCAGCACGACGGCGATAATCATCCAGGCATACGTTGGAATAATCGGCACAAAGTGATTTAGGAATGCCCCAAGCTGGTAAAAAGCAAAGGCGATCACCATGCCGGTACATAAAAGCGCAAAAGTGGGCTTCATGGGCGCCGGCGCCTTCACCGGCTTCCCGTCGTTTACCAGCATGCCGTTACCCGTGGTTTCCGGGTGGGTCTTCCCGAAATTGTTGAGAAGTCCGCCGAATACGATGGCTACGCAGTTTCCAAGCACCGTGGCCGGCGCCATCTTCGTGAGCACCTCCGACGCATCGACGCCCAGGGTTTCCGAATAGATAGCCGATAACGGCACGGTTCCTGCCGTCATCCCGCCGCTCGTCATCGGGACGCCGACGTAAAGGATGCCGCCCCAGAAGCCCTCTCCCAGAAGGATCCCGAAGATCCCGGAAAGGAGAATCCCGGCCGCCAGGGAAACCACGGCCACCGGAAGCAGCTTCACCGTGGCGCGAAGAAGCAGATTCCTGTCGATGTTAAAGAGGCTCCCGGTAATCAGCGCCGCAATGTAAAACACGAGAAAGCCGCTGTCATTGACAAAGTAATTTAACGTATCATACGTCTGCTGCGGCAGAAGGCCGGCCGCCTCGATGGCCGCCGCGCCTAAAATGCAGATCACGGAGCCGCCCAGGTACGTTTTCACCACCGGCACCGTGTTCCCGATGGTGTTTAAGCCCTCGCCGAACACCATCAGCACGAAAAAGGCCGGCACAAGGCTCATCGGCACACAGCCTGCCGCCATACATGCCGCCGTCAGGGCAAACACCATGAAATATAATGGAAGCGGAAGGCCAAGAATTTTCTTTCCGCTTCCCGTTTTTGCCTGCGTTTTTTCTTTCATCGTCTCATTCCCCCGCTGCCGTTTCCCGCTAAAAGCTTCTGAGGGCATCGCTGCCGTCGTCCACGGTCTTTTCGATTCTCTTGATTACCACGTCATAGCCGCTCTTTTCGTTGACCTGCACATGAATCCGGTCCCCGACCTTTCGCCCGAGAAGCGCCTTTCCAAGGGGTGACTCGGAGCTTATGAGCCCCTTTAAGGAGTTGCCGCGAACCGTCGTCACCACCTTATAGGTCTCGGTTTCGTCGTCATCTTCAAAATACACGTCAACCGTATTGTAAAGTCCCACCTCATCCTCTTTGGAGTTGTCGGCAATCACCTTCGCCGTCTTAATCATCCGCTCCAGATACCGGATCCGGCTCTCATTTTTATTCTTGTCGCGCTTTGCGGCGTAATATTCAAAATTCTCGCTGAGATCGCCCTGGGCCCGCGCTTCTTTTACCGCCTCAATGGCTTCTTTTCTCACCACCAGCTTCCGGTACTCGATCTCCTCTTCCATCTTTTTTATGTCATTTTTCGTCAGCTCGTTGTACATAATCTTCCAAGCACCTCCATGCCCTTAATCTTACCGCTGCCGGGCCGGAAATGCAACTGTCAGAATGTATTTTTTCAGCCGTTACGGCGCCTCTGCCCCAGGCAGGCTGCACCGCAGTTCAAAAAAGGCTCCGAATACGGGAATTTTTCCGACCACAGCTCCACCTCGACAACAGTCCTGTCATAATTCATGGAAAACAGTTCCGGGAAATGCGCCGGCGCGTTATGAATTCCGCTCTCCTTTAAAACCGTGCAGAGATAGTCACCGGCAGGGATTCGAAGAATCCGGGGATCTTCCATGATTTTCTCTTCCGTTTCCCGGATGGCAAGAAAAAGATACGATCTGGCCTGGCCGCCTGAACATATCTGGAACTGTCCGCTGTAATATCCGGCCGGCAGCCCGCGCGCCTCCATATCGGACATCAGACGGTAAAAAGCCCCGTAAAATTCCGTGCCTCTCTGTATCCCCTCATAGGGAACGGTCCAGCAAAGCCGTTCCGGGAAATACCGCTTCACATATGGGCTGACCCGGCACTCCTCCGCATGGGCCAGCTCGTTTTTTACTTCTTTAAGAAATGCCAGCCGCTTCCGGATCCGTTTCATCTTTTCCTCTGCCAGCCTGGTTCCATGTGCCATCAGCTTCGCGTAATCAATCTGGCCGTCTGTTTCCAGAAGAAAGTCTTTAAACTGCTTTAACGGGATATCGAGCTCCACGCAGAACTGGATTGCCTCCACGATTTTCACATGCTGAAACGTATAATACCGGTACTGGCTGTCCGGATCCACATAGGCCGGCTTCAAAATCCCAATCTCCTCGTAATAGCGAAGAGACTGGACATGCACACCTGTCAGCTTCGACAGCCGGCCGATGGAAAACAGGTGGTTTTTATCTGCCATTTTTTCTGCTCCTATTGACTCTCATATAATATTAGACTTTATAATAGGACGCTGCGGGAAAGAAGTCAAGAAAAGGAGGATAAGAAAGATATGGATTTACTGAAAGACAAAATCGGGAGCCTGTATCTGAAATTCCTGGCTCCCTCGCTTTTTTCGGCCCTGGTTACGACCATATACAGCTTTGTCGACACCATCGCCATCGGGAAGGGCGTCGGCACAGACGGAACGGCCGCCTGCGCGGTCATCTATCCGATCATGGGGGTTGCCTCCCTGTTCGGCTTTCTCTGCGGCATCGGCGGCTCTGTCCGCTTCGGAAAAGCGCGCGGTGAGGGCCGCATGGAAAAAGCCAACGCCTACTACACGGCTTCCCTGATCCTGGTACTGGTTCTGACTGCCCTTGTGTGGCCGTTTACAGCCCTGTTCCGCAAAGAAATTTTTACCTTATTCGGGGCAAGCAGCGCTCTCATGCCTCTCGTCCTGGAGTACGGCGACTGGATCATCGGGACATTCCCGGCCTTTATCCTGTCGGCTTATTTTACCTGCATGGTGCGGTGCGACGGCGCGCCCAATGTGGTTATGGGCGCCGTCATCGCCGGCGGGGTTTTTAATGTTTTCGGAGACTGGTTCCTGGTTTTCCCCATGGGCATGGGGATGGCAGGTGCGGCAATCGCCACGGCCGGCGGCACCGTGATTCAGCTTTTCGTGCTCTGCGCTTACCTGTTCTCACAAAAAAGCAGCTTAACGCTTGTGAGGCCATGGAAGCTTACGAAGGCATTTTTCAAGTCCGTCACGGCTGGCTTCAGCGCCTCCGTGCTGGAATTTGCCTTTATCATCCTGACCTGTATCCTGAATAATCAGATCATGCGCTACGGCGGGGAGACCGCCCTGGCTGTTTTCGGCGTCGTCTTAACCTGCTCCGGCATGTTCCAGCACATTTTCACCGGCGTAGGGCAGACCATCCAGCCGATTGCAACGACAAATTTCGGTGCCGGACAGATCAGGCGGATTGCCAGCCTGCGCCGGATTTCGGAGTTGACCGTCATCGCCATGGGCATTGTTTTCATGCTGTCGGGCATTCTGTTCCCGGCGCAGATCATCTGCTTCTTCATGGACGCGACGCCCGAGGTGCTTTCCGCAGCCCCGGGCATCATGCGGATTTATTTTATTTCGTTCCTGTTTATGGGCATCAACATCTGGGCCACCTTTTATTTCCAGTCCATCCTGCGGACACGCACCTCCACGGTGCTGTCCCTTCTGAGAGGACTCATCCTCAGCGGGCTGCTTTTATATCTTCTTCCGGCCTGGCTCGGCCTTGACGGCGTATGGTGGGCCATGGTTCTCACCGAGGGGATTGTCGCCGCGGTGACGCTGGCCTGTGTTTTTGTCACGAACCGCACCTTGCAGCACCGGCTTTTGTAACGCAGGTTTTTCTGCCGCACACCTATTTTATCGTAACGACCTCGCCTTCTGCAAAGGCCTTTTCGGAAATCTCGTTTCCGATTCCCGGCAGATCCGGGATCAGGAACTTTCCGCCGTGGGGCTGGTAGTCATGGATTGCCAGCTCCCGGCAGGACGGTGCGAGGCTCCAGACGTTCTGTTCGTGGATCACGAAGTTGGGCAGCGTACACTCAAGCTGGAGCGAGGCGGCCGTGACGATGGGGCTTCCGCAGATATGGATCTGGATCCCTACGTCATGGGTAAACGCCATATCGCAGATTTTTTTCACCTCGGTGATCCCGCCGCTTGTGCCGATGTCCGGCTGTGCGATCTGGATTGCCTGCTCTTTAAAGAACTTTTCATACTGCCATCTGGAGAAAATCCGCTCCCCGCTGGCGACCGGAAGCCCCGTCTCCCGGTGGACATAGCTTAAAAGCTCCGGGTGCGGCGTCGTCGGCTCCTCGAAGTAAAACATGCGGTACGCCTTTGCCATGTTCGCCATCTGGACGGCCGACTGCGCGTCTGTGTAGCAGTGGTTCTCTAAAATGATGTCGTTATCCGGCCCGATGGCCTCCCTGGTGACTACAATCCGCTCTTCGACTAACTTCATATGAGCCTGGCTCAAAAGCCCGGCCTGTTCGTTTTCCGTGAACCGCCCCTCTCCCTCTTTGTAGGAAAAGAAATCGGCTTTTACGCAGTCATAGCCATCGTCGATGGCTTTCTTCGCCTCTCTGGCGTAGTCCTCAAGACTCCTGGCCGGTGTGTAATCCGGCCCCCAGCCAAACTGGATCTGGCTGGCGTAAGCCCTCAGGCTTTCCCTCTGTTTTCCGCCCAGAAGCTCATGAACCGGCACGCCGTATGCCTTTCCCTTGATGTCCCAGAGGGCGATGTCGATGGCGCTGATGCCGCCGAACACCAGGGGCCCGCCGTTCCGTCCCCAGAAGCAGTTCCGGTAAAGGTGGTTCCAGATCACCTCATGCTCTAACGGGTTCATGCCAAGAATCCTGGCCGCACAGTCCTGAACCATCCCAAAGGCCGACCGGGAGACGCCGCCGTATCCCAGTGCCGCTTCTCCGTCGCCGTAAATTCCCTCGTCCGTATAAATCCGGCACAAAACCGGCGTCCAGCCGCGCTCGTTGGGTTTTGCTCTCAGTACATCGACTTTTGTAATCTTCATAAGATGCCTCCTTCTGTTTTTTCTGAAATCCCTTTGTTATCTGATTTCATCATAGCTTCCCACTCTGTTTTTGTAAATTACTGATAAACTTATGAGTTACTATGAAAAAACATAGTCCGGAGACACATCATGTTAGCAGGAAATCCCCATGAGATGAGCGGCGATGTCTTTGGAATATGCGTACTCCTCTTTTCCCCGCTCCGGGTTTATGGCAAGGAGGGGAACCTCGCGCTCATAAAGGGAGCCGTGGGTTCTGGATTCCTCCGTATAGAGGATTTCCTCACTGCATTCCCCGAAGGCGCTGTCCTTTTCCGTCAAGAGGACGTAATCGCCGATGGGCCCCTCCGGAAGATGGTACCGAACGGCCGCCTCACCGGCCGTGAGTACCTGCTCCATGTACGGCTGTGCGGCTGCAAAATCCCGGAACGCCTCCGCCTGGGACGGATCCTTTAAAAACACGTAGAGCATGCCGCCCTCCTGGTAAATATGGTTTTCCACGTACCGGTCTTTTAACGGTGTCAGGCAGTAAACGTCAAAGCCGGCCCTTCCTGCGGCCGTCTGGAAATTGACAATCCTGGTTTTCTTGTTCATGCCGTGGTCGGCCGTGATGTAAATCTGACGCTCCGGCTCCCGTTCGGCGATCTTTTCTATGTATGCGTCGATGGCCCGGATCTGCGCCCTCGCCTCCTCAGCGCCCGGCGCAAAATGATGGAAAATGTAATCGTTGGTCGTGCAGTACAAAAGCTCGGGGCTGTCCGTTTCGATGCAGCGGTATGCCGCCTTCACAATCCACTCCGACGCCTCCACACTGTCGATGGCCGGCGGCGCCTCCAGGCCGTAGCGCGAAAGAAGCGCTGCCTCCGGCGCCTGGGCGCTGATTCCGATGTCAGCCCCGTCGCCGTAGACGCCAAGGACTTTTCCCTTTACCGTGAAAAGCGCCGTCTTTCCGCCCTGTTTCCTGACATGCTGGAGAATCGTTTCGGCCTTCATAAAGCCGCGTTCCTCGATGAACCCCTCTTTTCCCGTGGCCCTGTCATAAAAATAATTTCCTACCACCTTTGTCTCGGCTGGCCACCGCCCCGAAAGGATGAAGGCGTGGTTCACGTTTGTCACCGAGGGCATCGCCCCCTGTACGGTCTTAAAAAATCCCCGTTCCCCGGCAAGCCGAAAGATGTTCGGCGCCGTCTTTTCCGTCAGATATTCCGGCGCACAGCCGTCGATTACAAGAATCATCACTTTTTTCATCACAGATTTCCTCCGTTTCCATTCAGATTTCTGTATCTGGCCTTATTATAGCGCCCTGCGGGCGGCCTGTCCAGAAATGCAGGCAGTGCAGAAAATCTGTTATTGCCATCATCTGTCTCATATGTTATACTGTTATATATAACAATATAATAGTTTAGATAAAAGGAGTGACGGCAGGTTGAAGCTAATCATTTCAAATATATCGGGCATACCCATTTACGAGCAAATTAAACAGCAGGTTAAAGCCGCTATCCTGTCCGGTGAGCTGAAAGAAGGGGAGACATTGCCGTCTCTCCGGACTCTGGCGAAGGACTTAAAGATCAGTGTCTTAACAGTTACGAGGGCCTATACGGAACTGGAACAGGAAGGGTTTGTTAAGAATGTTCAGGGCCGCGGCTGTTTTGTATTGGGAAGCGGTTCTGAGCTTATGAAAGAGCAGCTAATCCGTAAAGTAGAAAATGGTATAACAGAAGCTATAAAAGCGGCGAAAATTGCCAACCTATCCAAGGAAGAGCTGCACCATCTTTTAGATATTTTATTGGAGGCGAATACAGATGACTAATTATTTGGAGGTAAAAAATCTGTCGAAATCCTTTGACCATTTTCAGCTTCGCAATATTACTTTCTCTCTCCCCAAAGGATATATTATGGGGCTGATCGGGCCAAACGGCTCCGGCAAAACAACTACAATCAAGC
>ENA-UOJP01002327-UOJP01002327.1-human-gut-metagenome-genome-assembly--contig:-C102-NODE-2327-length-15663-cov-23.409405_pt1 | contig 15663 bp, 19 predicted proteins | sample MGYA00242353_ERZ723900 | MGnify/ENA metagenome assembly ERZ723900
ATCCATTCTCTTTTCGGAAAGTAACCCTAAGCCCTCGGCGTTTGAGAGCGAAATACACCCCTCGCACAAATCTTCGATTTGTACTCCGGGTATTTCGCCCTTGCAGGGGGCTTCCGTATCAACCGCCTGCGGCGTATGATACGGGGCTGTCACCGCTGCCGCAGCGACAGCCGCAACCGTAAACGGTTGCAAAAAAGGACGCACCTTGACAACAGAAAACGGAGATGATGTATGCCGAGACACAGTTTTATCCAGATGTCAAAACTGCCCAATGTCAAAGGGCGAATATCGTATATTACAAGCCATGCAAGGCAGGAAAATCTCTATGCCACCTACCGCACCGCCGACAGCACCTTTTGGAGCAACCTTGCAAGGGAAAGCCAGCAGGAGTTTCAGCGCAGCGGCACAGAGGGCAAATGTATCGAAGCAAGGGAACTGATTATCGCCTTGCCCGAAATCTATACGCAATACGAGCCGCAGCAGGTACTCACGGACTTTACAGAGGAGTTCCGCAGGCGGTACGGTGTGGAATGCGTGTCCGCCCTCCACCACAACAAACGCAAGACAAATTATCATATCCACCTGATTTTCAGCGAGAGGAAACTGCTCCCCGAACCTGATGTGAAGATTGCTTCCCGCAGCGTGTTCTTTGACGAGACTGGAAAGCGTGTCCGCACCAAAAAGGAAATCACGGGGGAGGACGGGCAGATACGGAAAGGCTGTACCGTCATCAAAAAAGGCGAGGTATACGAAAGCCATCTGTTTACTACCAAAGATACACGCTTTAAGGGAGAGCCTTTTCTCCGAGAGATAAAGGAAGTGTATACAGAACTTATTAACTGCCATATCTCCGATCCTGAGCAGCACTTAAAGGTATTTGATAAAAACAGCGTCTATCTTCCGGCCAAGAAAATCGGCAAAAATAATCCCAAAGAGGACGAAATCAAAGCCGATAATGCCGCAAGGCAGGAATGGAACAGGACAGCGGATATGGCGTTATTATCAGGTATCTCCGAAGCAAAGATTTTAGAAGTCAAGCAGACAGAGATACACGAAAAGGCGAGCCAGTCTATCAAAAGCAAGGGCTGGCTGCCGGGTCTGTTCCGCAGTATCGTAAACAAGGCTAAGGACTTCCTGCAAAACTTAATCCGTGAACACGATATGCCGCCGAAGCCTGTCCTTGAAATAGATATGGCAGAGTTCCGTACCATGCAAAAGCTGATGATAAAGGCGCAGGATAAGGCGAAAGAAATCCGGCATTTGCAGGATACGGTACTTCCGAAGCTGAAACAACAGCTTGCCGATACAAAAGGGATTTTCAAGGGTAAGGAGCGCAAGGCGCTCACAGAGCAGATACAGCGGACAGAAAAGGAAATCGCTGAAAAGCTGGATAAACTGCCCGATGTTCTGAAAGAGGACGGTTATCCCGATGTGCAGGCGTTCATGGCAACCTACCGCAAGGCGGAGGCTGTTGTGGAGCAGTACAATCGTGACCTTGCCGCATGGGAGCGGCAGGTCAGGGAAAAGGAAAAGCCAACAAGACCGCCCGAAAAAGAAAGTGTCCGAGATACACTCCGGCGGTTACAGGCAGAGGGCAAACAGCAAAGAACACGAAAGAAGTCCCAGGACAGAGAAAGATAGCTTCGACCGCCGCACTGCCGGTTATCCGGCAGTGTTTACATAGAACGGCAGCCAGATATCACATACCTGGCTGCCTCATCTTATTGCTATAATTCTATTTTTTGCTGGATCAATGCATCCAATTTTGAAATCACTTCATCCTTGCTCTGCTCAATAGCCAAATACTTAGCAGCGATCTCTTTCTGTGCATACAGATCAATGCTCCCATGCTCGTCAACTGGAACAGGCACCATAATATCATTCAGCATAGATGGATATAATTTTGTGAACTCATCTTCACCATTATCACCTTTGCGTCCTTTCGCCAAATCACGGAAAAGAGGCTCTAATGTGAACTTCATGTAATCAAGGTCAATGTCGGTTCGGTCATCTTTTGGAATTAAAACACCACGATCACCATTGATAGAAAACTTTCCATCTAAGACTAAAATTGTACCAGCAAATCCATTTGTAGACCATGTCATATATTTGCCATCATAATCAAAAGTATCAATATAAGTTAATGCTTTTTTGCTTGATGCAGAATAAACAGGATATGGCCCCCCATGAAGATTTCCATATTTCTTTGTATATTTTGAGAGACCTTTTATTGGCTCGAGAATATTTGTCAGTGGGAAATAATTATACTTATAATTCTCGTCTTCCAAAACAACTTTAATGTCAGCAATGTTTGTCCGCTTTTCGGAAAGATTGTCTCGTATTTGACGCATACCCAGCATAGAATCAGCAATGCTGGATTGGGCACTCTCATCAAATTCACCAGAGGCATCAACCGGAATACTAACTTTTACTGATTTCATGTTTGACAATGATGCTCTTAACCCACGGTCAAATCCATATTTGTGCTTGTTCTCTTCCAGTGTGTATGCAAGATAATAGGGATTGATTTTGGGATTTTTGATTTTAATTACGCCACAGTGATCAGTATACGCAAATTTCTCGCCTATTGGCATAACATTGAATTCAAAAGTACCATCAATTCCCCAAAGCACATATGGAACGCTAAAATCTTCCACATTACTGTAGGAGGTATAGACAAATGGAGAGAAAACATTTGAACTATATGCCGGAATCCTGCCACTTGCTTCAATATAATCCTTTCGCAAAAGTCTTTTGCCGATTGATAAATCGAACAGAGTTTTATCGTTCAGTGATACTTCAACGAAACTCACTATTGCGGATTTTTTTTTTACAAGTTCTCGCAATGGCTCGTCAAATTCCATAAGAGTAGAGGCAGTATCACTGACCATGCCAATATAATCTTCCAAAGTTACCGTTTCAATATTGTCTTCTATGCCGAGAGCGATTTTTTCCTTTCTGGTCCACCAACGATCAACAGACCAATGGGTACCGTTATAAAAACCTTCAATGTCAACGATTTTACAACGCTTATCATCTGTTTTGAACTTAGCTTTAGCTCCCTTGAACATATTGAACAGGTCGGAGGCAACCTCCAAATCGTTTTGATCAATTTCAAAGCGATAAACATCTCGGGTCTCACCAATCTCAGAGCAAAGGTAGGTAAAAACCGGAGTCGTCTGTTTTGGCAAAGTGGCAACCCCGCCAACATTCACGGCAACTTTCTTCGTCAGGGCAAGAATATAGGTTTTCTTATTGGTGGTGAAAAAAGTATTCAATGGCAGAGAAATAACCGCATCAATATTACACTGTTCAAGAATAAAATCTCGTAGCTTTTTATCATTGCTTCGATTCATAATGCCATCAGGGACAACGATAAAAGCCTTTTTCCCAGGCTTCAGAGCACGGACAATCCACTCCATAAATAAACCTTCAATGCCCATGGCACTGATGGAGAAATATTTTTTTAGGGTATCGTCCTTAGAAATTTCTTCCTTCAAATTACTACTACCACTCATAACATATGGTGGGTTTGTAAGGATTAAATCATATTCCTCTGTAATTGGTTTTGCTAATGTACCAAGGATAGAGTTAGTCTGTAGCGTAAAGGTGTTGTTGAACAGTTCTGCAAATTGCTTTGTCAGCCCGGGATGTTCTTTGATCATACTGGACATATATATCAGCATATTTGCCTTTGCAAGTATAATTGTCTTCTGTTCATCCTTATCAAAGCCTTTATCGAACCCAGATAGAGAGATCTGAGGCAGTAATTTTTCATCTCCATCCTCATCCGTACCTACTACATATAGCCTATTCAGACTATGCAAAATAGGCTCAAGTAAAAATTTTCCAACGCCACAAGCGGGATCGCATATTTTCATCCCAGGTTCAATGTCTGCCATATTGACAATGGCTCGAACAACCTTTAATGGAGTAAAATACTGCCCCCAGTTTTTTTTGCTTATAGATTCTTTCAAGAATGTTTCAAAGAGCTTGCTCTTGAAATCATAATCTATGTTTTCAAGCGTACCAAAATCGTTGAAACGCTTCAAAATTTTGTGGAATACAGTTGCGTATCCGGATACAGCCTTATCGTCTTTGGAAACAAATATTGTACCATTGATAATGGTAGTTTTGTCTTTAGGATTTCCGGGGAATAGTTCTTTAATCTTTACACGAATGGTAGAAGCGTAAAACTCAAGAACTTCATTCTCATTATTTCCTGAATACTTACTCAAAAGGTCATAAAAGGAGTACATACCTTTAAGTACTCCAAGATCGCTGAGGTACTTAAATATAAATACCTCAACGAAAGTATAAAGACAGTTCTCTGGTGTAGCGCCTGATACAGCCCACAAGTCTTGCCATATCTTTTCGGCTAACGGTAGCGGATCTACAGAGGCGGCGGCTTTCAATGTATCATTTGTTGCGTTGATAGACGCTCTGATCTTGTTAATCAAAAGAATACACTCTGCACTGGTTTTATCAAAATTTAGGGTGATTTTGCTGCCGTCCTCCTGCAAAATTTCGTGCCCATTCGCAGGATTTACCCATATGCTCTTCTTACCGTTGGTAATTATGTATACTTTAGCCTGCAGAGCCTGTGCGGTTCCGAGTTCCTGAGAAATAGCCTTCTCAATCTGCTTTTCAGTACGCAACTGAGAAGGTACTTTATATTCGATTGCTGCAATCACCAATGGTTTCTTCACGATAAGTGCATCTGGTTTTTTAGCTTCAAATTCGTCATAATCCTTGTCTGGAATAATTTTAGCGCCTTTCAAAGCTTTAAGCGTTGTTGCACCAATATTATAGAAATTCCAGTCACCCATTTTTTCGGGAGCTTCTACCAGATTTTTTTGAATCAATTCTTCACTCATTGACAGTAGCTCCTTTCGTTTTATTTACATGCTTTGCTAAATAATCGTCAATATCAGATTTTTTAATTCTAAGAGAGCGATTTCCAGCGCCAACACGGGAAGCAATCAATTTATCTGAACTAATTAGTCTTCGTACTGTTTTTTCGCATACTTGAAGATACTGTGCTGTTTGAGCAACAGTAAAGATTTCATCAGCCATAGCACACTCCTCCTACTTTGTCAAGTATAACATCTAACTCTATAAAAATCAAGGAAAGATTTTGACTGTTGCGGATTTTTATGGACAACATAGGACAGAAGTGGACTTGTATACTACCCTTTTCAGAAAACTGTCTTATCAGGCGAGAGAACTATTTTCCAAAAAAGAGTGCAATACCGTTTTGTGTCGGTATTGCACTCTTTTATCGACTGTATGCGTTTTTATTGGTTAGGTATAGATTATCTTACTGTAAATAATTTCTTCGGCTCTATGGCGGATATTGTTCATTTTTTGCACCCATTCCATAGCGTTTTCAGCTTTTAACTGTTCCGTGATACCCTCAGCCTGTTTCATCTGCGCTGTGAGCCTTTCCATACGCTCCTGCGCTTGTTCATCTATATCGGCAAGATAAGTGTTCAGCTTGCCACTTGTAAGTAGCGTTGTGTAGGTGCTTCTGCGGTATTCTTTCAGATACCGCAAGTGCCGCTGCCCCCACAAACCAATGGGCTGTTCTTTTTCGGCTGGTAAGATAAGACAAGGAATATAATAATCTCCTTGCAGTTCATACCACAGACCATTTTTATCATCGTAAATATACTTGTCCATTGAAAAATCCTCCGTTATAATATATTCGCACATACATCACAGTTCTCCGATTGCCACACTCTGTTATATCTTGTTATGAGATTTTCTTGCCCTTGCATTTGCCCTTATGAGCAAGGAGGGAAAGAGTAAACTTGTGTGTAACCGTATAAAGAGATAAGGCGAACACATTGCGATAAATCCTTTGTTTTCAAGGCTTTTGGAGGATTTTATTAAAACACTGTAACCTCTGTTGAGAGGTCATAATTTACTGATATTCAAATTGAAATTTTCAAATATACACTAAGGTTCCCACTTTTTCGAGTTGTTAATTATATTTTATTAAGTAATGCATTTATCCTTTCAAGTTTTCCATCGCAGAAGGATTATTCTCGAGGATCACACGAACAGTGGGGCAGTTTTTTAACTCAGGACAGTCGCCGCAGGTAGAAACACCTTTATTTAATGCACATTTCCGAATTTCGCACAGGCTGTCACAAAATACCGTTTTCGCCCCGTTCATACGGCAGCCCTCACAGTTAATATGCTCAGGCTGAATAGGAGCATTATTTAACTCTGCCCACAGCTTCGCTGTTTTCTCACGCAAGGTTTGATCGTTGTTAATTGTCGCAAGATATGCGTCGCATTTTTCACAATCCAGTCCGCAGTATCCGATCATATCTTTCATAGTTTATATTCCTCCTAATGCTTTTCTTATATCCTCAATAAACTGTGTCTGTTGCTTTCTCAGATATGACTTTACAAAGGGTTTCATAAACCACTTTTTTGCTTCCACGAACTCCGTAAAATCAATCTCTGTTTCATTCCCTTTATCCGTAAAAAAGCCAATCCAATGACCTTTCATATTACTGTTTTCCATATCAAATTCCCATCGTCTGTATGGCTCGACAACCGTAACAGTAAATGTGGTAGGGTAGCCGTCTTTGGTATATTCGATAAATTGCGTGTCACTGATGACTTCTGTTTTACTTAGGTCGCTTCTCCAAGCAGCGTAATTTTCAATGTCCAAAACAAACTCCCACACTTTGTGAAGTTGGCCGGGGATCAACGCTTTTATATTTGCAGTAGCCATTTTCATACCCTCCTTAAATTACTCGTATTACTCAATATAATTTTGTACTAACTCAATCCACCTGATTATGTTCTGATCTTAAATGTTTTGGGTGCTAAGCGATATACCAAAATGCTTGCAACGACGCTGTAAAGGACACAGAACAATATTGTCATTACTCCAAATATCATAATCGGCATACGGAGCTTCATAATGTAAAAGCACACAAAGTAAGTTACCCATAATATGATTTTATAAGTGCCGCTTTTGAGTTCTGTTCCTGCGTTATAAGGCTGGAGCAGATAATAAATCGTAAGATAATGAATTGAGAAGAACAAGCTCATACAGAGAATGGAAACAATCAGCACAACATAATTAAGTGGATTGTCTGTTCCTCCCGTAGCAAAGAGAATCAATGCCAGTCCTATACCGATTACCAATGCCGGAACAGCGTTGATCTTCATAATTTCACGCAAACGGATTTGGAACAGCCGCAATATAAATTTAGGCTGTTTGTAAAAGGAATAGGTAAGCAGACTGTGATCGCAGTTCATAAAAAGTACCTGTGTAAAACTTGTACCACGGTTGATTGCATACAGAATAAACACAAAATACGGAAGCCAAGTCATCACCATGCCGTTAATTTTCGGCTTTAAATCAGGACTCAAAAAAGCAACCATCAAAACACCAATAACAAGGAAGGTACAAACATAAGAAATCTTTTTTGTGGAGTTCCAAAGAATCTTTCTGTGCCTTTTTATGAACAGCTCATTCATATATTCAAAGCCTTTGCGATTACTGGTGATAGATGTATCCGCAGATATTTTCTTCTCATTTGCCTGCTTTATAATTTGTGTTTTCGCTGAGGAATCCATCTGATTGGTTAATCCGGACAACAATTCCTGATTGATTGCACGATAATCACCGAAGCTCAGTACCTTGATTGCCCCTGCCACACCCAACGGAATACAGGCCAAAAATATAATTATTGATATAACTGACGGCAAAACAAATCCAACCGCAGGCAGACCGTATGCTGCTGCTAACAGCAAAGCAATAGCGCCCCATACATATTTAGAGAGCTTACTTTCGTTATAACCAAAGCCTCTTTTCTCATAATCCCACAGAGTGATACCTGAAAAAAGCAGTTTCATACCTGCTATACCAAGCGGCAGGAGCAGACAAAACCATAACGGTAATCCTTTGTTCATACCAAACAAAATAGTAAAAGGAAGAAATCCGATAACAACTTTTATTATTTCGTAGGTATAGTTTACCAGAGTATATTTCCTTGCGTCCATTCGCATAAGGATCATTGCGTAATATTTATCTTTTGACGGGTTAAAAAGATGGGTATTCGTAAAACTGCCGATCACTGTGAGAATCAGTAAAATATGCAGAAAGACATCGTTTTCAGGCAGTTCCTTATATAAAATACCTACGCCGCACACAAATGTAAGAAAATAAAGAAATTTTCCCAAGAACGCAGAAACGATTTCCCACAAAACAGACAGTATGTTCGCAAAAACTTTAAGTCCTTTTACCTTATAAAGCGTTGCCGGAAGCAATTTTTTCAAAAGCGGAATCTGTTTGAGAGAAAACAAAATTCCGTTCACCCGGTATGTATTTTTCAGGGAAAAAGAAATTTTAAGTGTTTTATTCATTTCCTTCCTCCCGCAATGCCGCAATAATCTTATCCTTAAATTCCTTGCTGTCCAAATCTGTTTTCTCTACAACCTCCAGCTCACCGTGATGAAGAAGTACAATTTCATCACAAAGGTCAAGTGCTAAGTCCATAATGTGCGTAGAAAAAATGGTAATACGATTTTGCTTCAGCGAGCGAAGCAGCTGCTTCATTTCTTCGGCAACAACTACATCAAGGGATGTTAAAGGCTCGTCGAGCAGTAAAATATTCGGCTGAGCAATGATGTTAATAAGCATTTGCATTTTGTTTTTCATACCGTGGGAATAGTCTTTAAGCAGTTTATCCCTGTCCTCCGGCTCAATGCTCATATATTCGAAATACTCATCAATGCTTTTCGGGTTTTTTATGGACTTCTCATTGATATCCATAAAGAACTTTAAAAACTCTCTGCCTGTAAGAAATTCCGGTACGGTAGGGGTAGACAGCACATATCCAATATCATCAGCCGTAACCTCACGGCGAACTCCGTCTGTATCTATGTAAAAGTTTCCGCTGTCTGTCTTGATATCCCGATTCAGGCAATTAAACAGTGTTGTTTTGCCTGCACCGTTTCTGCCGAGCAGTCCGTAAATTTTCCCTTCATCAAAGGTAAAATCAATATCTCTGAGAACTTCCTTTTTCTCAAAGCTTTTTGATAAGTGTTCAATTACAAAATTCATAATATCCTCCATAAAAATGTGTGTCATTTAAAAAGTATAAAGTTAGAACAGAACCGATAAAGCAATGGTTTATTAAATTCTATATTTCATATATCATCTTCCTTTACAAGTTCACAAATGTCAGTAATGTCACAGTCCAACGCTTTGCAAATCTTTATAATAATATCTGTGTTTATATTTTCATTATGCCCGAGCTTGGTAACGGTAGATTGACTTATACCTGCCATATGCATTAAGTCTTTTTTAAGCAAATCACGATCCTTCAACAGCTTCCAAAGTTTTTTGTAACTAATCATAATTGTTATCTGCCTCCGGTAAAACAAAAGATTATATCTTTTATTGTACAACAAAATCATTGCTTTCGCAATGATTTTGCTCAGATGTAAATGATAAATTATCTTTGAAACTCATCAGCAAGATTTATAACTGCTTTGCCTTGTTTATATGCATATTGAATTGTCTGATACGCGCCGCCAGCTGGTCGTTCAACATAACACAGAACAAGGTTGGCTCTGTCCACCATTTCTCTGTTTCTGATTTGGAAAGCTGATTTCGGATGGGCTGCTGAGGCTGCATATGAAACCTCAATCTCACTATAATAGTTTTCAAAGCTGTTCTGATTATTAACATACTCTGCCGTGAGATACGGTAATACCAAAATCAAAGAACTGTTGTCATCACGATACTGCTTTCTTATTCTCAGTACGGACGATGAAGCGTATTGGTCAAATTCTCCATTACGACCAACTAAGAAATCGACATATTCTTTTTTACTAAGTAAATCATGAATGTGTTTATCAAGAAGCTCCTCTACAATAAAAGGATAGTCGATCTCTCTGTGTCCAAAGAAGGCTACTGTAAAAATCTCCATATTCAAAACACCTCCCCAAAATAAAATTTGCCTATCGAACTCTTTCAAGTTCGATAGGCGATCTCGTAGATTCACACTATCACATAGCCCTTTACCTATTTGACAGGAGAAGTTTCATATAACAATAAACCTTATCTCTCACAGGATCGCCATTGATAACGATTTTAGCGATATACTAACGATTGTATCATTAGTATATCATAGAACTGGAAAAAAATAAAGTCTATAAAAAAAGAGTCTGCGGAAAGTCGCAGACTCCAAAAATCTATTGATTCGCTTTACTTATAAAAACATCAAGAATAGCAAATGCTTTTTCTCTTTCCTCAGGTGGCAATTCTTCAAGACGCTCTGATAACTGTGAACTCTTGATTTTGTAGCCATTATCAATTACATCAACGAATATATCATCTGCTGAACACTCTAAAGCATTTATTATTGCTACAAGCTTGTCCAATCGGGCAGAACTCTTACCTCTTTCAATATCCGATAAGTAATTTGTAGATAACCCAATCATTTCGGCAAATTGTTGTTGAGTATAGCCTTTGGCTAGTCTGATCTTTTGAATGCGTTTACCGATTATTTCTTCAACTCGCTTTTCATTTTGCATCCGCTCCACCTCCAATCACGATAAAATCGTAACAACTAATGCTCACAGTATTAGTATATTTGGAAGCTTTGACAGTATACACAAGCTAATGGCGAACTGCTAACGATACTATACTGAATATATCGGAAAAATAAATTTTTTAGCTTATATTGTAAGTCGGAAATATAATTAAAGAGTAAAGGCATCGCAGAAGCGATGCCTTTTGTCCTTTGTCAAATTATTATATTTAAAATATCCCGCGATTGTACTTTATTTGCGCATATAGAATAAAAGCTAATCCAATGACGATCGCTGGTATCTCAATAAACACCATTATCGTAGTACTCCAAAATGTTGTAAAATAAGATACAATCAAAGAAACACCTATAATAAGCGTTCCAGTTCCAACTAGCTTTCCATATTTCGGAACATCTTCTTCTGAAACTTTTCTCCGGTTGTATGAGTGTATCGTGCTGATATTTCCTTTTATATTCACAATTCCAAGAACCGAAATAGCAATGCCTATAATCAATAACATCAAGTTACCCATAATATCCTCCTAAAAAAAGAATAATTCTTCAAACTTCTTATCCAATGCCGTACAAATGATTAGTGCTAATTTGGCTGTGGGATTAAACTGCCCTGTTTCAATAGAACTGATTGTATTTCTTGAAACACCGACCATTTCAGCAAGCTGTGCTTGAGATAGGTTTGCTGCCAAACGAGCTTCTTTTAAATTATTTTTCAGTTTTAACTCTTCGTTCATACTGTCACCTCTAAAAGGCGACGGATAAATCCAACTAAAGCTAAAACTGTAAGGCATAAAAACAATATCGCCACTACCAAATCACTCTTATGTTTCATCTTAATAAATCGAACTAGCCATTGTGTTGCAATCATACTGAAGTATATGATCCACGGGCTGTAAAGCATAGTATGTGCAAGCATAGAGGAAAGTAAGGACACCAGGCAACACGCTAATGCTCCTACTCTGCTTGCGTGGCTTCCTGCTTGGTACATAACCTCAATTTCAGCTAAATCCTTATTTTTATTTTCTTTTCGGCTTGCTTTTAAAATTTCTTCTTTGTTCATGAGCCCGCCTCCTTTGCCAAGTTTTCTTGTCATCATTATAGCACTGCCAAGTAAACTTGTCAACATGTGGATCAAACGCTTGTAATAAATGTATGAGCACTTTTAATTGAACTATATTTGATTATTGACAATACTGTATATTATACAGTATAATAGCAACAAGGAGGTGACGCAGATGGAAGAAGAAAAGGAACTGCTGTCTACTTTGCTTTTGGAACTTCGAAGAGGCACACTGACCATCAGCGTACTCAGCCAGATGAAAGAGCCCAAATACGGGTATGCTTTGGTACAGAGCCTGGAACAAAAAGGTGTTGCCATTGATCCAAATACTTTATATCCGCTGCTTCGCCGGCTGGAAAGCCAGGGACTTTTGGAAAGCAAGTGGGAAACCGGCGGTACAAAACCTAGAAAGTATTATCAGCGGACAGAATACGGGATGCAAATTTACAAACAGCTCAAAACCTATTGGGAAAATTTATCCGCCGGTATAGAAAAGCTGTTAAGGGAGGAAGAAACATGAAACCAAATGAAAAAGAGTATATGGGTCGATATATCTATCAGGTTATTCGTCGTCTGCCCAAAGCACAGCGGGACGAAGTGCGTATGGAACTGGAGGAATTGATCAGTGATATGTACGCAGATAAAGGTTCTATTGAAGAGGTGCTGACTGAACTGGGTGATCCGGCTGAATTTGCCAAGCAGTATCAGAATGACCGGCAATATCTGATCGGGCCAGAATATTTTGAAACCTATCTGTGGTTTGTTAAGATTGTTTTGATCTGCGCCACTGCACCCATACTGGCGATTTCTCTAATCAATGCCATAGGAGAAATGCCGGCGATGACTTCGCAAAATGCCGTACCGGTTATGATACATGCGATTGTGGACGGTCTGACCAAGGGAATTACGAATGCTATTCTGTCCTGTATATCCGCATTCGGTGCAGTAACTTTAACTTTTGCCATTATGGAACGGCAAAAAGTCAAGATCGAGATGAAAAAGGCCGAAAAATGGTCTGTGGAGAAACTATCGGAAGATAAAAAAACGGCCGAATCTAGATGGACACCGAAGTTTCTAGAACCTGTTCCTAATAAAAAGGCGATTATAAGCCGAGGCGACAGTATTGTCGGAATTATATTTATTGTTATTTTCAGTGTCCTGCTGATTTTTTCTCCTCATTTCTTTGCTGCAATTTTCACACAAGGGGAAACGGTGACGACAGTGCCGATTTTTAATCTGGATCAGTGGGAAGTCATTCTTCCTATTTTTGTGCTCAGTTTGCTTATTGGACTTGTAGACGAGATTTTGCGTCTGGTTGTGGGGGTATATTGTAATCTGGTCATGATCAGTAATATTGTATGCGGAACGATTCAAATTGCGTTAAGCGCTGTTGTGTTAAAGGTTCTTCCTATCTGGAATCCGAATTTTATAACGGATCTTCAGTTGGCAGTGGGTGATAAGGCGGAATCAGCGGCACAATTTTTCACTCGTTGGGATGGTGACATGGTATCTAACGGACTTCTTGCCTTTATTGTTGTGATCACGTTGCTTGAGATCGGTACAACGATTTATAAGACGATTCGGTATGGTGCATCTACAAAGAAACTATAAAAAACATGGCTGTCGTGTGCAAACATGACAGCCTGTTGTCGTGTTTGATTTGCTATTCTGTTATTCGGGAAGAGGGTGAAGTATGAAGATTGACCGACTTATCGGGATACTATCTATTCTATTGCAGAAAGAACATATCACCGCACCGGAGCTGGCGGAAAGATTTGAGGTTTCTCGTCGCACGATTAGCCGGGATATCGAGGCTCTGTGTAAAGCTGGCATTCCCATCGTAACAGCACAGGGGCAAAACGGCGGCATTTCCATTATGGAAGGCTATAAAATCGACAGCACGCTTTTGACTTCTGCCGATATGCAGGCGATTCTGGCAGGGCTTAGAAGCTTAGACAGTGTTAGTGGTACCAACCAGGTGGCGCAGATGATGGATCACTTTGCCAAAGAACAGGGCTATGTACTGGATTTCACAAGTGGACGGTACCACCATGAGATTTACTTAAGCGATGTCCGGCGCTGCAAACCGGAAAATTTAAAAACAGTTATCCGCCATCCCATCCGATGCAGATAAAAGGAAAAGGCACCGCAAAAGCGATGCCTTTCTTTTTATTCTGCAAACAGATTTATGGTATAATCCCCAAGGTTAATGATAAAAGTTGGCTCCTGACTGCCATCGTGATAGGAAGTCATTGCTACAACAGCCATCCCTTCTTCTCCATCCAAAACAACTTCGTAAATGTTTGACTTGGGATCCGTTTGCGTTAATTTATATGTCCCTGTATAGGTTTTGTTATTTGTCTGATCAGCAAGGGTTAAACTTCCGTTTTCAGCCTTGCAGGTCATATTTATTTGTTTGGCGGATGATAATGTGCTGCTTCCGCGTTCTCCGAAAGCAATTGCCTGTCCATCTGCATCCATGCTCTGCACGGAAGTCATAACCCAGTCATACTCATCAATTTTTGGGACTTGGCTGTTGTTGCATCCAGTCAGAAACAATAGCAGAACTGCGAATAATAAACCGATTTTTCTCATTTAATCACCTTATTTCCTGCGAGTCTTATAGATGCCGATAATAGATAAGGCAGCCACCAATAGTGTTACAATCAGCGCGCCTATTTTAAGGGATCCATTGGATATATAGATATTGGTTGGGCCGTCGTATCCGCCGATAGATGAGACATTTTCATGAATCGCGTCTATGGCTGCCCAATAGTGGAGCATACCGATCAATTCGTAGAACAAGACAAAAACAACAATAATCCCAAGGATGATAAAAACAGTCCTCCATATTTTTCGCTGTCCTTCGTTTCGCTTGGCAAATTGCTCATTTAAGATTTCCAATTTCGCTGCAATTTCTTTTAGTTCTGTATTTTGAGCAGAGTGTTCATTTTGCTCTGTAGATTCACCTAAAAGAATTGCCACAGTTGTATCCAACTCATCTGCAATTCGAATCAGCATTTGGGAATCAGGAACAGAGAGCCCCGTTTCCCTTAGTTAAAGATATTGTTGGGTATTTCAAGATGTGTCATTCGATTTTGCCGATAAAGCGGTAGAAGATTTCTACCTCCTGTTCCCGGCTTCCGTCCTCACCTTTGACCGCTTCATGGACAACGATTTTTTCAATCAGCGTATTCAAAAGTTCGGCGGTCAGTTCTGTTGGATTGACGCACTCTTTCATCAAGGCAATCCATTTTTCTGCGTCTGCGGCGTTCTGGCTTTCAGTGGCGATAGCGGATTGAAGCTGTTCAATCTTTGTGTCCAGTTCAGCCTGTTCGCTCTGGTACTTCCCGGACAGCATATTGAAATTGTATTCTGTAATGCGTCCGGCAGACCAGTCCTCATACATTTTTGCAAACAGGGTGTCTACTTCTGCTTTGCGCTTTTCCGCCTTTTTCAGTTCGGCTGTCTGCCGCTTCCTTGCAGTATTGCGTTCCTTGTCGCTGGCGTTAAGTAGCCGTTTCAGAAGTTTGTCCCCGTCCTGCTGTGCCAGCACAGACCAGTATTGCAGACGGGAAAGGACATAGGCGTAAAGCACATCATAACGGATATAGTGCATGGAACACTGGTGCAATCCTTGCCCGTACTTGCTACAATGGTAGTGGGCATAGGGATTTTTGTTCTGACTGTTCACACCATAGGCCAGCGACCAACCGCAGTCCGCACATTTTACCAGCCCGGAAAATATCTGCGTTGTACCGTTCTTCTGCCGTCTGCGCCTGTTGCAAATCTGCTCCTGTACTTGACGGAACACATCTTCGGAAATAATCGCTTCGTGGGTGTTCTCCACACGATACCATTCCTCTTTTGGCTTGCGTACTTTCTTCTTGTTTTTGAATGAAATATTGGTCTGCTTATTGTGGACGCTGTGTCCGATATAGGTTTCCTCTTTCAGAATACTTTTTACCTGCGCTATCGTCCATGCGTAGCTTTTTTCCTCTGGCGCACCCGCATAGATGT
>ENA-UOJP01002329-UOJP01002329.1-human-gut-metagenome-genome-assembly--contig:-C102-NODE-2329-length-15640-cov-6.746102_pt1 | contig 15640 bp, 14 predicted proteins | sample MGYA00242353_ERZ723900 | MGnify/ENA metagenome assembly ERZ723900
AAATGGCCGCCGCACCGCGTGGGTGCGGCGGCCGCCCGCAAAGCTATGTTGAAAGGAATGGGGTTGAATTATTGAGCCACAGGCACAGCGCCAGCGCCCTTGATCAGGTCGTTAGCGGCGGTAGAGGTCGCCCAGTCAAAGAAAGCCTGCGCAGCCTCGCTGAGGGCCTCATCGGTACGGGTGGCGAACACAAAGGGGCGCTGAATGGCATAGCTGCCGTCCAGAACAGTCTCCTCAGAGGGAGCCACGCCTCCAACCGTCAGAACGGTGATGCCCTCCTGTCCCTCCACAGCAGAGAGGGATGCGTAGCCAATGGCACCAGGGGTGGTGCGGACCGCCTCAATAACGGCGCCGGTGGAACTTAGCTCCTGGGCCAGGACGCAGGCATCCTCCGTGTCCGTGATGGACTCAAAGCCATCCCGGGTACCGGAACCAGACTCACGGCCAATGACAGCGACAGCGCCGGCGGTACCGCCCACACCAGACCAGTCGGTGATCTCACCGGTATAAATCTGGGCAATCTGCTCCAGGGACAGGTCGGTCACAGCATTCTCGGCATTGACGATCACGGCGATGCCGTCCAGTGCCACAATGGTCTCCGTCAGGCCGCCGGACTTTTCCTCGTCCTTCAGAGCGCGGGAGGCCAAACCGATGTCACAGCTTCCGTTGGCAACAGCCTCAATGCCGGCGCCAGAACCGGTGGGATTGTAGGTAACAGTCACGCCGGAATTGTCAGCCATAAACTGCTCCCCCAAAACGCCGATCACAGACTCCATCGAGGTGGACCCATCGGTGGCCACGGTACCGCTGAGCGTGGTCTCTTGGGGATCGCCGGTTGTGTCCCCAGCATCATCCGTTGTGTCGCTGGTAGTATCGCTGCCGCAGCCTGCCAGGAGTGCCATGGTCATAGTCAAGGTCAGCAAAAGCGCAAATACTTTCTTCATCTTGATAATCTCCTTTTGATATGTCTATGGTCTGTAGTCTCTTCACTACGGCTTTAGTATAAACATTTCCACGTAAAATCTGTCACCACTCTTTTGTTAAGTCTTTGTAAAAGCAGAGAAGTATTATGAATACTATTACATTTTCAAAAAATTAAATCGTTTTCTTTCAGTCTTTCACTTTATATGTTGACAAAAACAGCAATTTTCTGTTATGATTTCTAATCATGGGGATTCCGGCAAGGCCGGATCTCTTCTCTATCATTTTGAACCGTTTGGAAGGAGTGCGAGAAGGTATGGAAAAGCAGCGGATCGGCGTTCTGACCAGCGGAGGCGACGCGCCAGGTATGAACGCCGCGATCCGTGCCGTGGTGCGGACTGCCAGCCGCCAGGGCATGGAATGCGTTGGAATTCGCAGAGGGTGGCATGGTCTCATCAACAGTGATTTTGTCCGCTTAGATACCGCCAGCGTCAGTCACACCATTGATAAGGGCGGCACGCTGCTCTATACGGCCCGCAGTGAGGAGTTCCTGTCTCCCTCCGGCCGCGAAAAAGCTCTGGCTACCTGCAAGCTGCTGGGGCTGGATGGACTGGTCGCCATCGGCGGCGATGGCACCTTTCGGGGTGCCCTGGCCTTGTCCCGCCAGGCGGCGGAGGAGCACAGTCCTTTACAGGTCGTTGGAATTCCCGCCACAATTGACAACGACATCGGCTGCACCCACTACACCATCGGGTTTGACACCGCCTGCAACACTGCCATCGCGTGCATCGACAAGCTGCGGGACACCATGCAGTCCCACGAGCGCTGCTCTCTGGTGGAGGTCATGGGACGCCACGCCGGCTACCTGGCTCTCTATGTTGGGATTGCAGTAGGCGCCACTGCTGTTCTGATCCCGGAACATGAGGTGGACTTTGAACGGGATATCGCAGATAAAATCCGGCGTGCCAGGCTCTCAGGCAGCACCCACTACATGATCGTGGTGGCTGAGGGCGCCGGCAGCGCCATGGACTACGCCAACCGCATTCGTCAGGAGATCGGCATTGATCCCCGGGTCACGGTGCTGGGACATATTCAGCGGGGCGGCACTCCTTCCGCCCGGGACAGAGAGGCTGCCAGCCGCATGGGATATTCGGCTGTGATGGCTATGGCGCAAAACAGGGGCAACTGCATCATCGCCATTCAAAATGGTCAGATTGTGGACCTGGATATGGAAGAGGCCCTACAGATGACCAAAAGCTTTCAGATGGACCGATATCAAATTCTGGAGGCTCTGTCGATTCCGCAGGCATGAGCAAAAAAACCGCACGTCCAAAGGACGTGCGGTTCACTTTAGATTCCATTCTGCACAGGGCGGATCAGCCGCCGCCGCCAAATGGAAGGCGCAAACAGCAGCAGCATGGGGAAGATCTCCAGCCGTCCCACCAGCATGTTGAAGGACAGCAGCAGCTTACCCCACGGGGAAAAGCCGCTGAAATTCCCCATGGGCCCAACCACCTCCAAGCCGGGGCCCACGTTGTTGATACAGGCCGCCAGGGCGGAAAACGTGGTGATAAGGTCAAACCCCTCCAAACACAGCAGCAAGAACGAGACAGTAAACACCATCAGATAAACCGTGATAAACACATGCACGCTGCGGACCGTCTGATCTGCCAGGGGCTTCCCCTCAAACCGGACGGCGGAAACGGCTGTGGGGTGCAGCATTTTTCGCATGTCGGAAAGAGCCGTCTTTCCCAGGATCAGCATCCTGGCTACCTTGATGCCGCCGCCGGTGGACCCGGCGCAGGCTCCCACAAACATCAGCACCATTAAAATTCCTTTGGAAAAGGTGGGCCAGGTGTTAAAGTCCACAGTGGCAAAGCCGGTGGTGGTAATGATGGAGGACACCTGGAAAAAAGCGTGACGTAGGCTGACGGCAAAGGAGTCGTACAGATGGGCCACATCCACAGCGATGGCCAGCACCGCCGCAGCCACAATCCCCAGATAAGCCCGCAGTTCCTCGGAGTGGAACACATCCCGGAACCGGCGAATCATCAGGAAGTAATAGAGGTTGAAATTGATGCCGAACAGCAGCATGAAAACACCGATCACAAGCTCGTAATAGGCATTTCCATACGCACCTACACTGAGATTGCGGTTGCTGAAGCCGCCGGTGCCAGCGGAGCCGAAGGAGTGGATGCAGGCGTCAAAGAGCGGCATCCCTCCCGCCAGCAGCAGAAAGATTTCCAGCAGCGTCATGACCAGGTAAATGCCATAGAGAATCTTGGCGCTGTCGCTCATGCGGCTGACCAGCTTGCCCACCGAGGGCCCCGGCACCTCGGCCCGCATCAGATGCATGCCGTGGCCATCCGACATCGGAAGAATTGCCATCACGAAGACCAGCACGCCCATGCCGCCCACCCAGTGGGTAAAGCTCCGCCAGAACAAAATTCCCCGGCTGAGGGACTCCACCTCCGGCAGGATGGTGGCGCCGGTGGTGGTAAAACCGGAAACGGTCTCAAACAGCGCGTCCACATAGCTTGGGATATCCCCCGAGAGCACAAAGGGCAGCGCACCGAAGGCAGACATCAGAATCCACGCCAGCGCCACGACCGCAAAGCCGTCTCTTGCGTATATGGCCGACTGCCTGGGCTTCCGGCTGCCCAGCAGCAACCCCACCGCCGCAAGCGCCAGGGCGGTTGTCAGAAAGGGCATGGGCGACTCTCCGTACAGGATCGCTGTTACAGTTGGCAGCGCCAGCAGCGCAGCCTCTGTCAGCAGGATGCGTCCAATGAGAAAACCAATCATTCGATAGTTCAAGGATCGGCCCGCCTTTACAGAAAGATATCGTGGAGATTCTGCAGCCTGGTATCGGTTGTCACCACGATCACGTCATCCATCGCCTCCAACACATCGCCGCCGGAGGGAATCACGATGCGTCCGTTCCGACGGACAATTCCCGCCAGCAGAATTCCGCTTTTCAGCTGTAGGTCTTTCAAGGGAACGCCCAGGAAGGGCGCCTGCTCCCCCACGCTGAACTCCAGCGCCTCCACCGAGCCGCCCACCAGCCGGTGCAGAGTCTTGATCCCCGCGCCGGAGGCGCTTTCCATGGCCCGGACATACTGTACAATGAGCTCTGTGGTCACTTCCCAGGCTGAGATGGTGCTGTCGATCATCCCCTCGTTAGAAACCAAGTCCACCAGGGGTTTTCTGTTGATTTTTGCAACCACCTTGCAGCAGTCGCCGGACTGCTTGGCGGCGCTCATCGCCATGAGGATATTAGCCTCGTCCATGCCGGTGATGGCCACAAACGCGTCGGTCTGCTCAATTCCCTCCTCGTGAAGCAGCTCGCTGTCCGTACCGTCCCCCACGATCACCAGGGCCTTTGGCAGCCGCTCGCTCATTTGGACGCACCGCTGCTCATTCTGGTCGATGATCCGCACAGACATTCCCATCTCCAGCAGCTGCGAGGCCAGGTAATAGCAAATCTTGCTGGCACCCACAATCATCACCGAGGACGCCCGGTTCCGGAAAACTCCCAGGTGCCGGAAAAACTGTTCCAGCTGCTTGGGGGATGAGGTCAGGTAAATTTTATCTCCTGACTGCAGCTCAAAATCGCCGGAGGGGATCACAGTCTCCCCCTTTCGGGACACAGCACAGATCAGCACCCGGACTTTGATGTTTCCATACAGGTCCGATAGACGCATCCCATGCAGGTGAGATTTCTCTGAAAGACGGTATTCTACCAGCTCCAGCCGGCCCTTGGAAAAGGACTCAATCTTCATCGCAGTGGGAAACCGCAGCACCCTGGCAATCTCCCTTGCGGCCACCTTCTCCGGGTTGATGGCCATGCTCAGTCCCAACTCCTCCCGCATGAAGCGCAGCTGTTTTTCATACTCAGGGTTTCGGATGCGGGCAATCGTGTGCTTCACTCCCAGCTTTTTCGCCACCAAACACGCCAGGATGTTGATTTCATCGCTGGATGTGGTTGCGATCAGCAGCTCTGCCTTGGACGCCTCCGCCTCCATTTGAATCTCGTAGCTGGCTCCGTTGCCGCAAATCCCCATCACGTCATAGACGTTGATAATGTTATTGATTAACTGCGGTTCCTGGTCAATTACGGTAACTCGATGCTCCGCAGACAGCTGCTGCGTCAGCGCCATTCCCACCTTGCCGGCGCCTACAATGACGATTCTCATAAATCCTCCCACCATTTAGAAAGAAGCCACATAAACATAAAGAACGCATAAATATCATATGACCGCTATTATAACGGACTCATTCCAAAAAAGGAATACTTCCCACATAAAATTTTTATTTGTCGGCGTTAAAAAGGCTCTCTGGCAGGCGGATGTCCGTTTTTGGCACCTGCGCCCAGTCAAACTCCGCCAGCAGTTCCCGGGCCGTTCGGGGAGACGCAGAAGGATGAAAGCCCGCAAGATACGCCAGTTTCCCCAGTAGCTCCTCTGCAGAAAGGCGCGGGCGCAGCTCGGCCAGCCCCGCGTCCGCGTCCCGCTTGCTCAAGCGCCGGCCGTCCGGCGCCAGCAGCAGCGGCACATGGTAAAAGGCCGGCGGGTCCAGCCCCAGAAGGTGATAGAGATACAGCTGCCGGGGTGTGGACGCCAGCAGATCCGCCCCCCGAACCACCTCTGTGATTCCCATGGCCGCATCGTCCACCACCACCGCCAGCTGATAGGCGAATAGCCCGTCGGAGCGGCACAGCAGGAAATCTCCGCAGTCCCGGGCCAAGTTTTCCACATAGCGGCCCATGTGTCCATCTGTAAAGCTCCACATCTCTTCCGGTACCCGCAGGCGCAGAGCCGGTGCGCGCCTTCCGGCCTGTTCCTCCGCCTGCTCCGCCGTCAGGCTGCGGCAAGTGCCGGGGTAAATAATCTGACCGTCCTCCCGGTGTGGGGCGCTGGCAGCGTGGAGCTCTGCCCTGGTACAAAAGCAGGGGTACACCAGCCCCTTGGCCGAGAGCCTCTCCAGGGCCGCCCGGTAGAGCGCTGTGCGCCTGCTCTGTTCATAGGGTCCATGCTTCCCGCCGGCCTCAGGCCCCTCGTCCCAGTCAAGGCCCAGCCAGCGCAGGTCCTCCTGCAGCTGCAGCGCATACCGCCGGGGACAGCGGGCGGTATCCAGGTCCTCAATTCGCAGCACCACCCGCCCCCCCTTCTGGCGGGCGCTGAGCCATGCCAGAAGGCAGCAGAAGATATTGCCTAAATGGATACGTCCGCTTGGGGACGGCGCGAAGCGGCCGATAGTTTGCATTATGGGTGCTCCTTTTTCCTGAAATATATTCATTATAGCCGCAGTGGTGACTGGCTGCAAGAGGTTTTGGCGGGTTGCGTGCCTCTGGCACGAGGGAGGCGCCTCTTTGCGGCGGAAAGCCCATCTCCCGTAGAGCCGGATGTCTGGGCAGCATTTATTTATCTGAATTTCAGAATAATGAAGGGTATCTGATTTCAAGATACATATACTCGCCTTGGGTGATGTTTTTGAAAACAGGTATTCTAAAATATGGAAGGATTCGAGACCTGCGAAATGACAGGGGGCTGACACAAGCGGAAATCGCAGAAATTCTGAAAGTCAAGCAGAATACGTACTGTCAGTATGAAACAGGCACTCTCAACTACCCGGTGGATGTCGTCGTAACGCTAGCGGAATATTACGGGGTCAGCGTGGATTATCTGTTGGGCCTCACGGATGAGAGGAAGCCCTATCCCAGAAAGCGGAAGCAGCCATGAAACTGCTGGAATCCGTTCTGGACCTTCTCTTTCCGCCCAAGTGCCCTTTTTGCGGCAAAATCCTGGACCATCCCGGAATCTGTCCCGTCTGCAAAAGCACTCTTCCGTGGATTCTGGAGGGCGAAACCCTCTGGGAGCTTCCCAGCGGGGTGCGCTGCGCCGCGCCTTTATGGTATGAGGATTTGGCGCGGAAGGGACTGCTGCGGCTCAAGTTTCATGGCGTCTGCGCCGCGGCGGAACCTTTGGGTGCGCTGATCGCCCAATGTGCCGCCGAGCATTTCTCCGGCGAATTTGATACCGTTACCTGGGTTCCCGTCAGTTCCAAACGGCTGCGCCAGCGGGGCTATGACCAGGCAGAGCTGTTGGCCCGGTCTGCCTGTCGGCTCTGGCACGTCAAACCGGAGCGGCTCTTGAGCAAGCGGACCGACACCCCTGCCCAGTCCAGCCTGGAGGATGCCGCTGCACGTCGTCAGAATGTCCGGGATATCTATCAGGCGCAAAGTGCCGCCGGAAAGCGGATTTTGCTGGTGGACGACATCTGCACCACCGGGTCCACCCTGGCTGAGTGCGCCCGCACGCTGATGTCCGCTGGTGCTGAATCCGTGCTCTGCGTGGCTGTCGCCCGTACACCGCAGGAAAAAGTTCACAGTTCTGTCAAAGAATAGGGTTGCAATCGGCACTTTCTGCCGGTATAATGTTTTTTGATATGATTGCATGCGGAAAAACCGTTTATAATAAAGATAGAAACGTATGATGAGGTGGAAAAATCCATGGCAAAAGATATTGGTATCGATCTGGGGACCGCATCGGTCCTGGTTTTTGTAAAGGGCAAGGGCATTGTTCTCAATGAGCCCTCCGTGGTGGCACTAGACAAGAATACCGGCAAACTTTTAAAGGTGGGCGCCGACGCCCAGGCCATGTTAGGCCGCACCCCCGGCAACATCATTGCCATCCGCCCCCTGCGGGAGGGTGTGATCTCTGATTACGACATGACGGAGCGGATGCTCAAGGAGTTCATCCACAAGGTGGCAGGCTTCTCCTTCTTCAAGCCCCGGGTCATCATCTGCGTGCCCTCCGGTATCACAGAGGTTGAGGAGCGCGCCGTGATTGACGCTGGCATCCAGGCCGGTGCCCGAAAAGTCTACCTCATTGAGGAGCCAGTGGCGGCTGCCATCGGCGCCGGGATCGACATTGCCAAGCCGGACGGCCACATGGTGGTGGACATCGGCGGCGGCACCGCCGATATCGCGGTGATCTCCCTCTCCGGTGTGGTGGAGAGCGCTTCCATCAAGATCGCCGGCGACCAGCTCAACGAGGCGGTGGTCAAATACATGCGCCGAACCTATAACCTGTTGGTGGGCGAACGGACTGCTGAGGAGATGAAAAAGCAGATCGGCTGCGTTTTCCCCAAAGACGAAGAGGAAACCATGGACGTCAAGGGCCGCTGTCTCCTGACAGGACTTCCCAAGGTGGTTACCGTCAGCTCCACAGAGATGATGGATGCCTTTGAAGAGCCGGTGGAGCGGATTATGGAGGCCATCCACTCCGTTTTGGAGCGCACACCGCCAGAGCTGGTGGCAGATATCTCCACCAATGGCATTGTCATGACCGGCGGCGGCAGCTTGGTGTCTGGCTTTGACAAACTTGTGACTGCCCGCACCGGCATTCACACCGTTGTGGCCGAGGACGCCATCAGCTGCGTGGCCTTGGGTACCGGTAAGAGTTTGGACTCCTTGGGCGCCATGCAGGACGGAACCATGAACCTCAGCCGGCGCAAGCAGATGAACTGACAGGGCAAAATCCCCTGTATCAAAGAGGTCCGGGGCTTTGACCCGGACCTCTTGTACGATTCACGCCGTTCCATGCTCTTTCTGTGCCTCCCACTTCAGGCGATCCGCCTCAGTAATCGGCCGAAGCACTTGACAGGGGTTGCCCGCGGCCAGCACATGAGGCGGAAGGTCCCTCCTCACTACAGATCCAGCCGCCACAACGGTACCCGCACCGATGGTGACCCCAGGAAGCACCACCACATTGCCCCCCAGCCACACGTCATCTCCGATAGCAATCGGCTTTCCAAACTCCAGCCCGGTGTTCCGGGTTGCCGCATCCAGGGGATGTCCGGCCGTGTACAGACACACCCGCGGGCCGAACATCACCTGGTTTCCAATGGTGATGGGGGCCACATCCAAGAAGATGCAGTCGTAGTTTGCAAAAAAGTGATCCCCGATGGAAATTTGGGTGCCATAATCACAGCGGAAGGGTGGCTCAATCCAGCTGTCCTCTCCCAGATGTCCCAGCAATTCTTGAAGAATCTGCGTCCGACTGTCCCAATCCGTGGGGTCTAGCTGGTGATAGCGCCAAGTCAGCCTCTTTGCCCGGCCTCTGGCAGCTGTGAGAGTCTCATCACCGGCATCGTACAGCTGGCCAGAGAGCATGCGCTCCCGCTCTGTCATAGGGTTCTCTCCTCTCAGTTGGTCTCCCTCAAAGTAAACCAGATTGGTGGGAAATTGTCAACGAAAAGCCTTGCAATTTTCGCTGAATTTGATATAGTGTAGGAACGGCTAGGAATGCCGCTTTCAGGAAAACATACGCAGGTGGAAGATTTCATCCAGCTGCCCCACCAAGATCAGCAGCATTGCCAGCGGAACGACAAACCGAATGCAAACAGTGAAAAAGCCGTCAATCTTTTGACTTCCGCCCAGGTGTATCTCTTCCAGGAGCGCCTTTGGCCGGAGTTCCCAGGCTACCATGAGGCTCATCAGCAGCGCTCCCAACGGCATGGCAATCCCCTCGGATACAGCGCTCATAAACTCCAGCCAGCTGCCATTGAAGGCCCCGATCACGCCAAAGGTCTTTTGAAAGGGCACCCATAGTCCATTGGTGCCCAAACCATCCGCAGCTACCACAGCTCCCTCCGCCGCGATAGCCAAACTCACCAACGCCACCACGGCAGGTCGATTTCCCCGTTTTCCACGCTCTGCAGAGCGGTCCAGGAAACAGGCGATAACCACCTCCATCAAGGAGACTGCGGAGGAAATGGCGGCAATCAGAACCAACAAATAGAAGATCGTTCCGAACAGCGGTCCAATGGTGCCCATGGAGCGGAACACATCCTGCAGTGTGACGAACAGCAGGCTGGGCCCACCCAACTGAATATCGGCCAGGGTCATCGCCCGCTCCAAGCCAGTGGCTGCGTCTAACACCGTGGCTCCAGAGCGTATCTCAACAATGCCGTTCGCGATGGCAGCTGGAATCACAGCAACTCCGGCCAGGGTGGCCACGATGGCATCCGCCGTCACAATGATGCCGGCGTTTTTGGCCAGATTCTCCCCTTTGCCCAGATAGGAGCCGTAGGTAATCATGGCTCCCATCGCCAAGGATAACGAAAAGAACATCTGACCACCCGCAGTAGCCAGAATAGACGCAAAGCCCGGTGCCTGCTGAATGAAACCTGCCTCTACCGCATAGCCGGGGAGAAACATGAATTTAAGGCCCTCCATAGCGTTGGGCAGGCTCAGCGAGCGGACAATCATAATCGCTAGCATCCCGAACAGGGCCGGCATTCCCACCTTGTTGAACCGTTCAATGCCGCCGGACACACCGCTTCTGCTAATCAGATAACACACTGCCATGAACGCCAGCATAGAGATCAGCGATCTCATGGGATGGGACAGCATCATCTGAAAGGCCTCCGCGCCGCGCTGGCTTTGCATCCCGGGGATTACCAAATGGCTCAGGTTTAGTACCATGTACTCCATACAGTAGCCGCCCAGCACGGCATAAAACCCCATCACGACAAAGGGCGAGAAGACTGCCAGCCATCCAACCCAGCGAAATCGCTTAGACAGCACATGATATGCGCCTACGGCCCCTCTTCCCGTCTTCCGACCCATGGCCAGCTCTCCTGCCATAATGACAAATCCTACAAAAACCGACAACAGCAGATAGAGAATGAAAAACAAAAATCCGCCGCAGCGTCCCATTTTATAGGGGAAGCTCCAAATATTTCCCAAGCCTACGGCAGAGCCGATGGCGGCCAGTAAAAATCCGGTATTGCTTCCCCAGCTTCCTCTGTTATGCTCCATACGCTCCCTCTTTCTTCTGATGAACCATCTGTCTCTTTATTGTATGGAGTCCTATCATAAAAACTCGCAGAAATGCAATGTGAAAATTTGGGGTCTCGTCCCTGACTATCAACGCGCAAAAAGGAATGATACCATGATTCAATTTAAACCTGTAACTAAACAGGACGCCGGCAAGCTCCGGAAATACTATCAGGACTGTCAGTACGGTCTGTGCGAATATTCCGTGGGCACCAAGTTAATGTGGCGCAACCATCTCCATCCTGCCTGGGCGGAGAGCGCCGGATGTCTGGTAGTCCGCAACTACATTGATGGACAAACGGTATTTGATTACCCAGTCCCCGGTCCCGAGGGAGACGAGGATGCAGCGCTCTCTGCGATCGAGCACTACTGCATGGACCAGGGCATTTCGCCGGTGATCTCCGTGGTACCGGATTGTAAGGCGGCCCGCCTGCTGTCCCGATATCCCTATGTCTGTGTCAGTGATATCCGCACTTGGAGGGACTATATGTACTATCGCCAGGATCTGCAGCTCTTTGCAGGGCGGCGGTACTCCGGGCAGCGCAACCACATCAAAAAATTCCGCACCCAGTGGCCTAACGCCACATTCCGGCGTCTTGGCACTGCGGACTGCAACGCTATCGAGCAGTTCTGGAAGGACTATGAGACGGAATTTCCCAAGGGGGATAACGCCAAGGCCTTGAGTGAGCTGGCATTGGCCAAGAAGATGCTGCGGATGCTGGATAAGAGCTGGTTCCTGGGCGGCGGCCTCTTCGACGGGGACAAGCTCATTGCCCTGTCCCTGGCGGAAAAGTGCGGCGACACATTAATCATCCATATCGAAAAGGCTCTTTACTCCTATACTGGAGTTTATCCCACACTTGTACAAACCTTTGCCGATACCTTTGGGGAAGGCTGTCAGTGGATTAACCGGGAGGACGACGCCGCCGACCGGGGGCTTCGGACCTCCAAGCTTCAGTACGGCCCTGCCAAGCTCTCTCCCAAGTACCGCTTTGAACCGCAGAACGAGCTGCTGCGCCACGTCTCCGCGATTCCAGAGCTGAAGACAGAACGTCTGACTCTCTCTGCTCTGACCGAGGAGGATATCCCCGCCTATAACGCTCTGGTACTGGACCAGGATCGCAACCGCTGGTGGGGCTATGACGACGTGGGCGGCCTCGGCGCTCCGGTGGAGGAGCGCAGCTTCTTTGAAGTAGCCCGGAAAGATTTTGAAAACCGCCAGGCGGTAAACTTCGCTGTCCGCCTGGATGGAAAGCTGATCGGTGAGGCGGTGCTCTATCGTTTTGACTGTCAGGGCGGTGCGGAGCTGGGCTGCCGGATCAATGCCGCCTATGCCGGTCACGGATACGGCACCGAGGCCTTTGCCGCCGTGGCGGACTGGGGCCTTTACAGGGTGCATCTTGGCCGGATTGTCGCCAAGTGCTATAAGGAGAATACTGCGTCCTATCAGATGCTTTCCTCCTGCATGCGGAAAAACGGTGAGGACGAGACGTTCTATTACTTTGAAAAGCTGGTCTGAGCGCTGTTTTCACAAGAGCATATGCTCCTCTTTTGATAGACAAAGTCTGCGCGCCGCAAATGCGGCGCGCAGACTTTTTGATTCTTGTTTCAGCCTTCACACTCACGCAGGTGCTCTGGTCCAAAGCTGTGGGGCAACAGTTCCGGCAGGGTAAACCGCCGTTCCTCTCCATCCCCATTGAGGCAGATGATCTCCAGTTCTGGGGAAAACTCCCGCATCACCTGCCGGCAGATGCCGCAGGGCACACAGAAATCCACTCCTTTTCCTGCGATCACAATCCGCCGAAACTGCCGCCGCCCCTCCGCTACGGCATGGGCAATGGCATTGCGCTCTGCACAGATTCCAGCCGGGTAGGAGGCGTTCTCCACATTACATCCGGTGAACACGGTTCCATCCTTACACTCCAGCGCGGCTCCCACGGGAAAATGAGAATAGGGCACATAGGCACGCTCCAGCATCGTGATGGCTGCGGCCTTGATCACTTCATCGGTCATAGCACTCCTTTCTGGCCGTCAGGCCTTGGGCGTCCAGCGGACCTCTCGCTGGGGACGCGCCTCCAGGTCAATGATATCCCGAGCGTCATAGAACTGACTGTACCATCCAATGACCTTGTCGCTGCCCCGCAGGGTGGTGCCGTCCGGGTGCAGTCGGTCACAAATAACGGCGCAGATGTCCTTTTTGATATAGCTAAAGCTCTCGATGCCCACAGAGCAGAAGACCCGGAAGCCCTGGCTCTGGAGATACCGGAAGATCGGGCCAGTATTTTGCCAGTCGTTGCCGTCAGGCCGCTCGCCATGGGGGTAGAACAGAATCGTGGTGGGACCCACGAGAGTTCCCACCTCGTCAGCCCAGCGCTCTGTATCAGCCTGAATCTCTGCAAGACTCACAGAACCGCCCAATCGGATATGTCCCCAAGTATGACTTCCAAACGTCCAGCCAGTGCGCTTGAGCTCCTCAATAATGGGTTTTACCGCTTCCCGCTCTTTCTGGCGGTTGGCCTCCTGCGCCTGCGTCCAGCTCTTGGTATCTGTCTGAGTCCGGTAGCCCAAAATACCCTCATAGCCTGTCAGACTCAGACAGCCCTTGGCCCCAAAGGGAGAGAACTCTGGGTGTTCCCGAACAAACTTATCAAGAATCGGGATGGCGTCCAGGTCCTGGGAGACCACCTCATTGCCCTGCGGGTCCTTCCCCCAGCTCCAGATCAGCCCGTCATCCCCCAGGATGAGCTTGTATGCAAAGCCGTTTTCTAACATATAAGGATAGTAGTTCGTATCATCAAAGGAGAGAATCAACGGCTTTTTCCCTTCGGGGAGATAAAGGGTATTGCGTACCATCCTGGGCTGGCCGTCCTCGCCGGCGATCTCGCTCCACACGTCGCCGATGTCCACCAGCACATAGCCTTTTTCATAGACGCTCTGCAAAATTTTGTTATATTCTCCAACCGTTACCATATAGTCGTCAATGCCGTTGGCCTGGTTATCCCCGTCAAAGGCCAGCTCCGGATAGGCCACCACTGGGTGGAAAAACAGGTGCTCCACAACGCCATCGTAAGCCGCGTAGGTGATGCCGTCCCGGACGCCGCCCTCCGGCATCACGGTTGGGTCCAGAATCTCATAGGGCTCCGGTGCCTTGGGTTCCTCTGGCTCCTCCGTCACACCGGAATCGGCAGGAGGTGCGGTATTCCCGCCACAGGAGGAAAGGGGAATCAGCATCAGCAGCACAAGCAAACCGGAAATCACACGGCGCATAAAAATATCCCTTCTCTCGAATTCTGATTGAATAGTGACAGTATAACAGAAAATTCGACAAAAGAGAACTACAAAAGGATAACAAAGAATGACAAATGCGGAGGCCCTGTCCAATCCAGCAGGGATGAAAAGCCGCAGAAGGGCCGGCAATTGTTCCAAAATGTGAAGCCAAATGCTGATATCAAATCCTGCATTTTCAAAACTTTCCTGATTTCAGTCCCATCCTCCTGGGCGGCCCTTCAGAAAAAGCAGGTGCCAGCCGCTTTTGCGGCCGGCACCTGTGGATCACCGCTTGTCTCCGGGCTTGAAAATGGCCGCCATGACAACACCAAACACCACAGCGGCGGTAATTCCGCCAGCAGTGGCGGTGAGTCCTCCGGTCAGAACCCCTAGCCACCCCTTCTGAGCCACCGCCTCCCGCACACCTTTGGCCAGGGCGTGGCCAAAACCGGTAAGAGGTACAGTGGCTCCAGCGCCGCCCCAGTCAGCAATGGGCTGGTACAGCCCTACGGCGCTGAGAATCACTCCAGCCACTACGTAGCCTGTCAGAATTCTGGCAGGCGTCAGCTTGGTTTTGTCAATCAAAATTTGTCCAATGGCACACAGCACACCTCCGCAGAGAAATGCATTCAGATACTCCATGCAGCTACACCTTCCTTACTTCTTCATTGAGATTTGCACCACGTGGCAGATCCCGGGAACGGACTCTCCCTGGAAACTGGACGTGGGTGAGAGCAGCGCTCCGGTGGGAGCGAAGAGGATATTCTTCCATTTACCCCGTCGCATTTCTGTTAGGAGGTACCCGTTGAGCACCGACGCAGAGCAGCCGCAGCCGGAGGCTCCGGCGTGCATATCCTGTTTGTCCCGGTCATAGAGCAGCAATCCACAGTCCTGGAAATTCTCCCCCATGTCGATGCCGTCCTTTGCGAAGAAGTCCCGTACAATGGCATGTCCCAGTTCTCCTAGGTCTCCAGTAATCACCAGATCATAGTCCCGGGGCCCGGTGCCGGTGTCCCGGAAGAAGGCTGCGAGTGAGTCATAGGCTGCAGGTGCCATGGCTGCGCCCATATTGTTAGCGTCTGTAACACCTTTATCCACAATCTTGCCGCAGGTAATATGGGTGATATACGGTCCCTCTCCCTCCCTCGCCAGGATGGTGCAGCCAGAAGCCGTGGCGGTCCACTGGGCGGTGGGCGGACGCTGGCTGCCATAGGGCACAGGCATCCGGTACTGCCGCTCCGCCGTACAGAAGTGGGAGCTGGTCATGGCAGCACATTTGCTGGCGAAGCCGCCATCAATCATCATCGCTGCCAGAGACAGCGACTCCCCCATGGTAGAACAGGCTCCATACAGACCATAAAATGGAATTCCGAAATCCCGCAGGCCGAAGGAGGAGCCAATGCACTGGTTCAAAAGGTCTCCGGCAAAAATATAGTCCAAGTCCTTGGGCTTGAGCCCCGCCTGATCCAGCGCCCGCTGGAGCACCTTTTTCTGCATGGCAGACTCTGCCTTTTCCCAGGTCTTCTCCCCGAAAAAGGAGTCATCATTGGTCTCGTCAAAATATCCCCCTAGGGGGCCTTCCCCTTCAAATCTGCCGCCGATGTTGGC
>ENA-UOJP01002332-UOJP01002332.1-human-gut-metagenome-genome-assembly--contig:-C102-NODE-2332-length-15624-cov-13.556490_pt1 | contig 15624 bp, 16 predicted proteins | sample MGYA00242353_ERZ723900 | MGnify/ENA metagenome assembly ERZ723900
TCGTTTTCATGTGTTTCACTGTTTAATTATCAAGGTTCCTGTCGTTTGACAGCTTCGATATTTTATCATATCGCTTTCAGCTTGTCAAGCACTTTTTAAAAAAGTTTTTTTCGCTGCCCTTCGGCACTTCTGCTCTTTTCGACAGCCATACTAGATTATCACATCTGTATCTTTCTGTCAAGAACTTTTTTAAAAAACTTTTTTCAGTCTTTTCGACTGTTTTGTTGTCGTTTTGCGACAGCTAGATTAGATTATCACATCTTTCCAGTTTTGTCAACAACTTTTTTCTTTTATTTTACATATTTTTCACCAGCAATCCGCTGATGGCATTTACTATACCATCTTCTGACATTTCTGTCAATAAAAAAGCAGAAAAATCCCGCAAAATTTTCCTGCTTTTTTATTTCATAATTCCTTTTAAAAAATATAGAAATATATTTTCATCATATAAATAACTGACAATGGAATTTTCCCTTATCAGATAATAGCAATTCTGCGCCCAAGCATTATCCCAAAACACAGCTATTATCAAAAAGAAAATCCATACCATACATATTCCCTTTGCTCCACCTAAAACAGCGCCGCCCATTCTGTTCATCATACTGAGTATAGGAAAAGAAAAAATTGTCCCCAGAACTTTCCCTAATAAACCCACTAGAACATTTATAAGCAGAAATGTTAAAAACAAGCTGATTGTTCCTATAATAAAATCTGCCAGATATCCTGCCAGATATTTAATAAAATTCTCTGCTAAGATACCTCCATATCCATCCTCTGAACTTTTCGAGAAAAGAGCTTCTGTTATATTCTCGGGCAAAGGAAGTTTTTGAACAGCTTCTTTTTGCTGCTCTTCATTTATTTCCCCATCTTTCTGTATTTCCATTACATCTATAAGATAATTTTCACATTTCTCTTGAAGACTTTCATAAATTTTTGTTTCCTGTTTCAGCACTTTTTCTATATGGGGATTGAGAATAAGGCAAGCCGCCAAGGTTATAAATACCGACAGAAATGAAACTGCCATTTTTACCATTCCCTTTTGAAATCCCTTAAAAATATACATAACAGGAATTGCCAAAATTATTACGCATAACCAATTCATCTGTACCCTCACTATTTTAGACTGATTGTATGAATTCCGTTTTCGGAGATTACCATATAGCGTTTGGAAGACATCTGGAACACATTTTTTACTGCTCCTTCGCCTATTATTCCGTCAAATTTTAAAATGCCTTTTAAATTATACATCCTCACCTTAGAGCCATCACACAGTATAATCATCTCTTTACTGATATCAATGCTTTGATATTCATGCTCAAATTTTTCAGAAAACATTTTTTTGCCGGAAGGTGAATAAAGCTGCATCATGTACCCTTCTTTTTTACCTGTTCCTTTTAAAACTAATCCAAAATATTTTTCGTTATGGAATGTACTGACAATTTCTTCTTCTATGGTTTCTTTTACCTCTTCTTTCGGATTTTCTATTCCCTTAAAAATGGAATACCCGTTATCTCCAAATGCCACTGCTGTTGTATTGTCCAGATAAATAATCTGAGGAATAACAATATTTTCATATTGATACTCAGCTACAATATTATCTTCTTTATTCTGTCCCGCATCGCCAAAGTTATAAAAAATAACTTTGCTGATTAAACGGCTGTTTTCCACCATTAAAAAACTGACTGCAATATTTTCACCGCCGGGAGAAACCGTCATATCTAACGGATAACCAGGATTTTCTATACGTGTCTGATTTTCCGCTATAACGCTTCCGTCAGATGCGTAATAATTAATCCATGTTTTTTCGCCATCCTGCAAGACAGCCGCCACAGAACCTTTTTCCGTAATTTCCGCCTGCAAAATAGGAAACTTTGTCTCCATATCAGATATTGGCTTATTTTTATCCAGGACAAACATTTTTGTACCTTTTTTATCATAAATAACCGCTTTTTCTCCTCTTACATCCGCAGAGGGATTGCTCATCTCAAAAGTATAATTCCAGAGAATTTCGTGAGACTGAGACAAAAGATAAGCTCCATCATCCCCATATTTCAAAAGTCTGTCCCCCAACGGAATATAGCCTGATGATTGTGTATCTTCATTGCCGGAGGATGCAAGCGTGCGATAATTATGATATACATGATATTTGATGCCTAAAATAACCATCAATATAAAAATCAGTATTCCCAAGGGAATAAACCACTTCCGGTTCCATTTATTTTTATATAGCTGTATTACTTTATTATTTTCAGAAGTATGTTTTTTTACATTCATAAATTTCTTCCTTAATCGTATTTTTCATAAGTATAGCACAAATTGTTATGGTAGTAAAATTGTTTGTCCCGGATAAATCAAATCGTTTTCCTGTATTTGGTTTAATTCACAGATTTCTTTCACCCGCTTTGCATTTCCGTAATTTTTTATACTGATTTTTGTAAGAGTATCTCCCTGCTGAATGATATATGAATTTTGAGCAGATGCATTTGCGGGTTGAGAATTTTGAACTTCTTCTTTGGGAATCTCTTCCTTCACTTCTTCTGTTTCCTCAGACTTTGTGTTTTCATCCGGTGTACCGTTTACCGGTGTTACTTTTACCGGTTCTTCTTCCTTCTCTTTTATGCTGGCAACAGCGGTTTTGCTGCTTTTTTCTTTTTTATAGTCATTCGCATAAAGAACTCCTACTGCCAGTGCAGCTGCCATCGCACAAACACCCACTGTCTTAAATACCGAAAATTTATATTTTTCTTCTGTCTCGCTTTTCATCTCCACTTTTTTGCGGAAGGTATGTACCGCAGAGTCGTCTACTTCTTCTGTCTTTTTCTCCTGTTTGGCATTTTGAGAAATCAAAAAGCTTCTCATAGGCTCATTTTTTTCATAATATACATAAAAACCGGTCTGCCTTGACATCTTTCCGTCTTCATAGCGATAAAAAGCTTCCTCCTTTTCCAACGGCTCTCTCACCAGCAGAATTTTATCGTTCCCGCCAAAATGGTTTAAGTGCGTCTGGCAAATAATCTCATGAAGCTCCATAGAACACCCCGGTATAGATAAAAACCAGCCCACTACCTCCTGCTCCGGAAAATATTCTTTATTCTTCTCATATACATGGTTCCAAATTTCCTGCGTAAACGCCAAATGTTCTTCGCTGACTTCCATTTCTTCCAAAGCTACTGCACTTTTTATAAAAAGATAGGAGTTTCCATCCTTCCAATTCGACTGCCCCATTAAAATTGCAGCCATTCCCTTGTGAGAATTTTCAGTAGCTATTCTACAAAGATAAGTATACGCATAGTCTTCTATATAGATTTTTTGTGTTCCTGTAATTTCCCCTATCTGGCGTATGTTATTTGGAATACGAAAATATCCTTCGTTTCCCTCAGGCTTTTGTTTTTCCTTTTCATAAACAATCTCTATCATAATCAGTCACCCCTTTTTGAATGAAAGGATAACATATTCCGGTTGCGAAATTTAGCGCATTTGGTGGGCTATTCTGCTTTTTTTACGACATTTTTTTCAGGATAAAATTCCAAAGAAACGGACAGAATAACAGCAATAGGACAAAGAAAGGATTTAAGATTATGCCAAATGAAACACAGCCTGTTTACTATATCGAAAATAAAAATTCCGGTGCAGATACAAAACTGGGCACTGTGCTTTATGATTTATTTACCTCATGCAGGAAAAATTTTGACGAATTAGTTATTTTATGTATCGGAAGCGACCGCATTACAGGAGACAGCCTTGGTCCGTTGGTGGGACACAGTCTGTCTAAAATGCCTTTAAAGTCCACTTACATCTATGGAACTCTTGCGCAGCCTGTTCACGCCTTAAACTTAAATAAGACCATAAGCATGCTGAAAAACCGGCATCCTCACAGTCTTATGATTGCTATTGACGCTTCTTTAGGAACAAAAAGCCACGTGGGCTTTCTCACTGTTTCCAAAGGAGCTCTGGAACCGGGATTAGGTGTACACAAGAGCTTACCGCCTGTGGGCGATATCTCCATCACCGGAATTGTAAATATCGCCGGAGCATTTGACCACTTTCTTCTGCAAAGCACCCGCCTTGCCACCGTGGTACAAATGGCCGACTCCATTGTCTCCGGCATTTTACTGGCTCACCGTCAATACTTTGGTCCTCGTCTGTTTCCTGCCGGTCCCTTTTTCCAGTTACCTTCCGAACGCACTCGAAGCTTTACAAAATTCACACCGCTGTCTGCTGCTGCCGCTTCTTCCTTACCAAAAGGCAGAACATAGTCCTCATATTCATAGTCCGGACCAAATACTTTTTTCACAATTCCCTTAATTAAGGCATACGCGCCTCTCGGGAACCAGACTTTATAATAATAACGCCCAATCTCACAGGTTCCGCAATATTTATCCGTAAGAGTAATAATCCAGGTTTCCCAGTGCATGGGAGGAATTGGTGTCACAGGAAACATGTGTTTTACAATCATTTCCTCCTCTAAAGGGTTTAAATGAAAATATTTCTTTGCATTATGAAGGGCTCTGTGAGGATGCGTCATAGCATGTACCGGGTCCCCGGTTTTCTTTCTGTGCCCTCTCCAGTCGTATAAAAATAAATCGTGAAGCATTCCGGCACGTGCCGCACTTCTTGCGTCTAAATGAAAAAACTTGCAAATCCGATAGTTATAATAAGCCACATTCAAGCAGTGCTGATAGCAACTGGTCTCACAGTGATGAGGAAATTTCTTCATTTTCAGTACATAGGGATGATGCACCAAATCCTTAATATAACTGTAAAATTCCTCATTTCCGGGAGAAAGCGCCGTATGCTTCCCCCTTTTTCTTTTTTTACCCGCTCTCATTGTATCACTCCCCTTTTTATTTCACAAAATCCCCGGCATAAAAGCCGAGGATTTTTCATACGCAGAAATTTATACAAAAGCTTTTACTTTTTCATAAATGCCTGCTGCATCAATTCCATATTTTTCTAATAATTTAAGCGCCGGCCCGGACTCGCCGAACACATCGTTAATTCCGATACGAAGCATTTTTGTAGGCGCTTTCTCAGAGAGAACTTCTGCAACAGCACCGCCAAGACCTCCGATTACAGAGTGTTCCTCTATTGTTACAACTTTACCTGTCTCCATTGCAGCTTTTACTACTAATTCTTCATCTAACGGTTTAATTGTATGGATATTGATTACTTTTGCGTCAATACCGTCTGCCGCCAGTTTTTCTGCTGCCTGCAACGCTTCATTTACGCATAAGCCTGTTGCAAAGATTGTAACATCTTTACCTTCTCTTAATACAATTCCTTTACCGATTTCAAATTTGTAGTCTTCTCTTTCATTGATTACCGGAACTGCAAGTCTTCCGAAGCGCAAATATACCGGTCCTTCATGATGATAAGCAGCTTCTACTGCCGCTTTCGCTTCCACGTCATCAGATGGATTTAAGATAACCATACCAGGAATGGTTCTCATAAGAGCGATATCTTCGTTACACTGGTGTGTTGCACCGTCTTCCCCTACGGAAATACCGGCATGTGTTGCGCCGATTTTCACATTCAAATGTGGATAACCCACAGAGTTACGAAGCTGCTCATAAGCACGTCCTGCCGCAAACATGGCAAATGTACTTGCAAAAGGGACTTTTCCTGTTGCTGCAAGCCCTGCTGCAATACCTACCATATTACTTTCTGCAATACCGCAGTCGATGTGTCGTTCCGGGAAAGCTTTCTGGAATGTAGCTGTCTTTGTAGCACCTGCCAAGTCAGCATCTAAAACCACCAGATTTTCATATTTTTTCCCTAATTCTACCAATGCGTTTCCGTAGCTTTCTCTGGTTGCGATTTTCTTTACTTCTGACATAATGCTTCACCTACCTTTTCCAAGTCAGCCATTGCAGTGGCAAATTCTTCATCATTTGGAGCTTTTCCATGCCAGTCGGCATTGTTTTCCATAAAGGAAACGTCTTTTCCCTTTACTGTTTTCATAATGATTGCCGTAGGCATTCCTTTTACTGTCTTCGCTTCATCAAAAGCAGCTTTTAACTGTTCAAAATCGTTTCCGTCTTCCACATTGATTACATGGAAATTAAACGCTTCAAATTTCTTGTCAATCGGATATGGAGAGCATACATCTTCAATATTTCCGTCAATTTGTAAACCATTGTTATCTACAATTACTGTCAGATTATCCAGCTTTCTATGTCCCGCAAACATAGCAGCCTCCCAAACCTGTCCTTCCTGAATTTCTCCGTCACCAAGCAGTGTATATACACGGTAAGACTCATTGCTCAATTTTGCTGAAAGCGCCATTCCTACTGCCGCAGAAATACCCTGTCCCAAAGAACCACTGGACATATCAATCCCCGGAATATGTTTCATATCCGGATGTCCCTGAAGATAAGAACCGATATGACGTAAAGTCACCAAATCCTCTACCGGAAAATATCCTTTGTGTGCCAAAGTAGAATATAAGCCCGGTGCAGTATGACCTTTAGAAAGTACAAAACGGTCACGGTCTGCCTTTTTCGGATTTTTCGGATCAATATTCATTTCTTCAAAATACAGATAAGTGAATAACTCTGTTGCGGACAAGGAGCCCCCCGGATGTCCGGCTTTTGCAGAATGGACAGCTGTTATAATTCCTTTACGAATTTCGTTAGCCATCTTCTGAAGTTCTAACTTGTTCATTTTTTTCCTCCTGATATACAATAAAAATCCAAAATCTGATTTTCCATGTCATTATAGCAGATGATGACAGGTCTGCCAACCTTGATTATTCACCAAATACCGCAATATAATCTTTTTTAAACTTTTCAATTCCTGCATCTGTCAGCGGATGATGCAGCATCTGCTCAATTACTTTATATGGTACGGTGGCAATATCTGCCCCTGCAAGTGCGCAATCTGTTACGTGCATAGAATGTCTTACGCTTGCTGCAATAATCTCGGTCTCAATACCTGCCACAGCAAACATATCGGCAATGGTGCGGATAAGCTCTACCCCGCTTGTGGAAATATCGTCCAATCTTCCTAAGAATGGGGATACATAAGTTGCTCCTGCTCTGGCAGCCAAAAGCGCCTGATTTGCTGTAAAAATCAAGGTAACATTTGTTTTAATCCCTTCTGCCGTCAATACTTTTACTGCTTTTAAGCCTTCTGCTGTCATAGGAATTTTCACAACCATATTCGGATGAATGGCTGCAATTTCACGTCCTTCTTTAATCATGCCTTCTGCGGAAGTCGTGGTAGCTTTTACTTCTCCACTGATTGGTCCGTCTACAATCGACGCAATCTCTTTGATTACTTCTTCGAATTTTCTTCCTTCTTTGGCAATTAAAGACGGATTTGTAGTTACCCCGCAAATAACCCCCATGTCATTTGCTTTTTTAATATCTTCTACCTTTGCTGTGTCAATAAAAAATTTCATAATAAATACCTCCATATCACGCCCCACAGGCAACTTTATTTGATATTTACAGTTTACTCCCCTTAATGAGGTTATGCAAGCTGCGGTTTTATTATCAATAATTTTATTTACTAATAATCTGTATTTTTATTAACACTTTTATCCAAATTATCATTATTGCTACACAACAAGCGCAATATTATTAGTAATAATTTTCACGCTTTTATTTAATTATTTTTATACTTTTTCTCCTTTGCTCTGACATAAGAAGTTGTCTTTCTCACAATCAATTTTGGTTCATATTCGATGTGATAAATACTTACAGGTGCAATTTCCTGACACAAATGGTCATCTGTTTCAATCTTCTTCATAATAATATCGCAGGCATCTCTTCCCTTTAAAGGAACAAAATGTTCGATGGTAGTCAGCGCCATGGGCATCATACGGGAAAAGATAATATTGTCGCATCCGATTACGGATACATCTCCCGGAACCCTGTATTTTTCCTCGTGCAAGGCATCTATAATGCCAAAAGCAATCATGTCGTTTAAACCGGCAATCGCTGTGACATCAGGTCGTTCCTTTAAAAGCTCTTTTGTCAGATTATATCCAATGCGATATTCCGAGTCTACACTGGGCAATACCTCGTCCCAATGGTCGTCTGCTGCTTTTATGCTCACAAATTGGGATAGGTTTTCCTTTTCAAATTCTTTAACAAAGCCTTCTACCCTGCGAAAACGCTGTGCCTGTCTCTTTGTAAGGGGCGGCGCTATAAATGCCACCTTTTGGTGTCCTAACTCCAACAAATGCCTTGCCATAAGGCTTCCAATTTTTGTATTATCTTGATTGATGGCATCCACTTTTACTTTATCCCTGTTGCTGATAATGACTAAAGGGATTTTTGCGGCAATTTCCTCCACCTGCTCCATGAATTGATTACTGGGATTGCAAGTATAAATAATCCCTGCCGGAGAAACACTGTACATCATTTTCAAATACTGTTCCTCCAGTTTCAATTCTCTTTGGGTGTTACACACAAAGACGCCGTAACCGTTTTCTTTTGCAACGGTTTCAATTCCCTGAAGCAGCATAACATAATAGGGGTTGGTGAGGGTTGGACAAAATACGACCAGCAGTCTGTTGCCCTTTGAGCTCTTTCTCTGCCTTCTTTTCGGAATTGTATACCCAAGCTCGGCGGCAGCCCGCTCCACTTTTTCTATGGTTTCTTTTGAAAAAGATACATTGTATTTCTTATTCAGCACCATAGAAACTGTTGCCTGAGAAACTCCCGCTGCTTTCGCAATATCTGTTGACGTAACTTTTTTTCTCATAACTCCACTCTGCCTTCTAAGGCTCTTAAAAGTGTCACTTCATCAATATATTCCAAATCTCCGCCTACCGGAACTCCGCTGGCAATACGGCTGACTTTAATTCCCGCAGGTTTAATCAATTTGCTGATATACATTGCCGTGGTTTCCCCTTCCAAACTGGAATTGGTGGCAATAATCACTTCTTCAATATCATTTTCCGATATTCGCTGCATCAGTTCTTTTAATTTAATATCATCCGGTCCTATTCCAAGCATAGGGGAAATTGCTCCATGAAGCACATGGTAAACACCATCAAATTTCCCTGTCTTTTCATAAGCCGCCAAATCTCTAGTATTTTCCACCACCATAATCACATGATGATTACGCTTTGGGTTCTTGCAAATCGGACATATTTCCTGATCTGTGAGCGTATAGCAACATTTACAATACTGTACGTTTGCTTTGGCGTTGGTAATTGCTCCGGCAAGCTGCTCCACCTGCTCCTTCGGCATGTTTAAAACGTGGAACGCCAGGCGTTGTGCAGATTTTGCACCAATGCCCGGCAATCTTGAAAATTCTTCTATCAGTTTGTTAATATGACTGCTGTAATATTCCATTAGAACGGGAAGCCTCCGCCCATACCGCCAAGTCCGCCTGTTAATTTAGACATAACGGCTGCTGACTCTTCTTCCATTTTACGAAGCGCTTCATTTGTTGCAGCTACAATTAAATCCTCCAGCATTTCAATATCGTCCGGATCTACTACTTCTTCTGCTAATTTTACTTTTAACACTTCTTTTTTACCGGAAACAGTAACTTCTACTGCTCCGCCGCCTGCTGCTGCTGTAAATTCTTTTTCTTCTAACGCTTTCTGGTTTTCTTCCATCTGACGCTGCATTTTCTGCGCCTGTTTCATTAAATTGTTCATGTTCCCCGGCATCATGCCACCCGGAAATCCACCTCTTTTTGCCATAATAAATTCCTCCTATTCTTCCATATCTTCTACCGTAATTTCCATGTTAATATTTTTATGAATTAAATCATCTACGGAAATCTCCGCCAGTCCGCTTTTTCCGTGACCGGTTTCACTGTTTTTCAGTATCATCCTTATTTCTACTTCTTTTCCGATTTTCTTTCGAACTGCATTTTTCAGCATTTCCAGATTTTCGGGATTATCAATACAGGTCTGAGCCAGAAAATTCTGAAATTCCACATAAAGTATCGGCTCTCCTGTATTTCCATCGTACTTCGGTACAGAGTCTAAAAGCATTTGCTGTAAAAGTCCCTTCGTATCACGAATAATGGAATTCCAGTTCTTTTTTACATACTGCAAATCCTCCGGCGCTGCCTTTTCAGGCTTTACCGCTTCTTCTGCCGGAATTTGTTCCTGTACGTTTTCTGTCCTTGTCTGCCCGTAGTTTTCAACCGGCACGCTTTGTACTGTCACACCGTTTTGCAGCTTTTCTTCTAAAACCCGAACCCTGTCGTAAAGAGAGTCTAAATTCATCTCCATAACCGGCTGGCAAAGCTTAATCAATGCAATCTCTACCAATACCCTCTTTTGAGAAGCGTATTTTATTTGATTGGAAAGCTCTGAAAAAATGCGGATATAACGCATAAGCGTTTCTGCATCTACCATATTGCTTTCCTCTTTCATTCTCTCCAGATTTTCCGCCGACGCATCTACCGCCTCCTCCGGATGCTCTGAAGTAGAAATCAAAAGCAAATTACGCAGATACCAGATAAAATCTGTGACAAACTGTCCCAGTTCCCTGCCCTGAATAATAATGTCATCTAAGGTTTTGATTGTGCCTGCCGTATCCTGTTGTAAAATTTGACGAAGCAAAGAGCTGAACACTTGCGTATCCACTGCTCCTAAATTCTCTAAAACCTTTTCATAAGTGAGCTTTTCTCCCAAATAAAAAGCAATGCACTGATCCAAAAGAGAGAGAGCATCTCGCATAGAACCGTCTGCTGCCTTGGCAATATAACGAATTGCCTTTTCTTCCACATCGTTTCCTTCTTTGTCCATCAGCTCCTGCAGACGTGCCGCAATAGTATCTGCCGTAATCCGCCTGAAATCATACCGCTGACAACGAGATAAAATAGTAATGGGAATTTTATGCGCTTCCGTAGTCGCCAAAATAAAAATAACATAAGACGGCGGTTCTTCCAAGGTTTTTAAAAGTGCATTAAAAGCTCCCGTCGAAAGCATGTGTACCTCGTCAATAATATAAACCTTATATTTCCCTGTTGTTGGGCGGTATGCTACTTCCTCACGAATTTCACGAATATTATCCACACCGTTATTGGATGCGGCATCAATTTCAATGACATTCATAGAAGCGCCTTCATTAATTGCCCGGCAGGTTTTACAGGTATTACAGGGGCTTCCGTCAATCGGATGCTCGCAATTTACTGCCCTTGCCAGAATTTTGGCAATGGTGGTCTTACCTGTACCTCTTGTACCGCAGAAAAGATATGCGTGCCCGATCCTATCAGCTTTTATCTGATTTTTCAATGTAGTTACAATATGTTCCTGTCCCTTTACATCTTCAAATTTCTGAGGACGAAACTTACGATAAAGAGCTGTATAGCCCATGTGAATTCTCCTTTTTCTTTTAATGTGCCTCTTATATCAAAAAGAAGGCTTTTTCTATTATATAATATTTTATATTACCTCACAACTTATATTTGACATTTTCTTAAAAAGCCGTTATACTGTTAACATCGTGCAGCCGGGGAGATAGCGGTGCCCTGTACCTGCAATCCGCTAAAGCAGGGGTGATGCCAATCTGAGGAGCTTCTTTTTGTGAAGCTGCCCTTTATAAGTGGCGTTGACGTTTGGGTCTTACGCAACAGAAATCTGTGAACCGTGTCAGGACAGGAATGTAGCAGCACTAAGCAGAACCTTCTGTGTGCCGTGAGGGTGCCTGGGCCGAGTTAACTGTAAAGGTAACGTTCATGAAAAAGTTTCGATGGGCGGCGCACGATAAAAAAATAAACAATCTCTTACCTGTTCTTTTTATATCTGCCGAATATCCGGCATCCTTTTCGCATAAACATAGAAAAAAACAATGGTGACTTTCGCATGAATGATTTGCTGGTAGAAATTCTGAATACTTACGGTTATCTGGGCATTGCCTTTCTCATTATGATTGAAAATATCTTTCCCCCTATCCCTTCCGAAGTTATCCTTACCTTCAGCGGCTTTATGACCACTTTTACACAGATGAATTTACCCGGTGTCGTCGCCTCTGCTACCGTAGGCAGTCTGGCAGGGGCTATATTTCTTTACGAATTGGGCAGTATCCTTTCTATGGAAAAAATCCAGTCTCTGGTAAACGGTCCTGTTGGAAAAGCCCTTCATCTGGATATCCATGATATCGAAAAAGCCATAAGCTGGTTTGACAGCAAAGGGAACTATACTGTATTTCTATGCCGCTTCATCCCTATTGTGCGAAGCCTTATCTCTATTCCCGCAGGCATCGCACAAATGCGTTTAGGTCCTTTTTTCCTTATGACAACTTTAGGCAGTCTGATTTGGAATTTTGTCCTTATTTTTCTTGGGGCTGCCGCCGGTTCTTCTTGGCGAAAAGCAGTACAGTATTTTCATAGTTATTCTCAGGCTGCTAAAATTGTCCTTGTTTTATTTTCTTTTGTGGGACTTCTTCTTTTTCTGCGTCGTCAGTTTAAAAAGAAGACTTCAACTTAGTAAGTTGTGCGATATACGCAGGAGTTGTTCCGCAGCAGCCTCCCACAATATTTGCTCCTGCATCTATGAGGCGTTTGATATGACATGCAAATTCCTCTGCACCCATAGAATATACAGGATTTCCTGTGGCATCAATCACAGGATTTCCTGCATTTGGCTTTACAATTAAAGGAATACTTATTCTTTTTCCTATATTTTCTACCACACTCAAAAGCTGATCCGGTCCTGTGGAACAGTTAATTCCTACTGCATCTGCTCCCATTTCTTCTAAAAGCTCTGCTGCATCATAAATATTTCCTCCAAAAAACAGGCTCCCGTCTGACTCCACTGTCAACGTACACATAACCGGTAAATCACATAACTCTCTTACAGCATCTAAAACCGCCATGGGCTCTGTCACTCCCAGCATGGTCTCTGCCACAAGCAAGTCCACTCCTGCTTCTAACTGGGCTGAAATCTGTTCTTTATAAGCTTCCAGCAAAGCTTCATATTCTGCGTCCTGCTTACCCGTAGTTGTCAAGTCTCCTGCTACCATGCAGTCTGTCCCCACTGCACTGCGTGAAATTTGAACAAGCTGTTTATTCAAACGATACACCTGTTCTTCCAAACCATGATTGGCAAGACTGATTTTATTGGCTGAAAAGGTAGGCGCATAGACAATCTGACTTCCCGCCTGCTGATACGCTTTCTGAAGCTCTGTAAGTGGTTTCGGATTTTCACAAATCCACTTTTCCGTGCAAATTCCTCTGGGCATACCGGCTTTCATTAAATTAGAGCCTGTTGCTCCATCTAAAAGAACAATTTCCCTGCTACTTAATTCTTTAAATTCTTCTCTTGTCATCATACACCCTCTCTTTCCTGCTGTTTTTTCTTTGCTTTTTCTTCCCGAAGCTCTTTAAAAAATCCACTGAGCATGCTGCTGCACTCTTCCTCCAGAACGCCTCTTGTTACCTCTGCTTTGTGATTAAAACCATCCATTTCCAGAAGATTTAAGACAGAACCTGCGCAACCTGCTTTTGGGTTCATGCTTCCAATGACTACTCTGTCTACCCTCGCCTGTATAATAGCTCCGGCACACATCTGACAAGGCTCTAAGGTCACATACAACGTACATCCCTCTAAACGCCAATCTCCCAGCTTTTTGCTGGCTTTTCTGATTGCATTTATTTCTGCGTGAGATACTGTATTTTTATCTGTATTACGGCGATTATAGCCTCTTGCAATAATCTTTCCCTCATATACAATTACGCAGCCGATAGGCACTTCCCGAAGAGCATAAGCTTTCATTGCCTGTTTCTTGGCTTCCCGCATGAATTTTTCGTCTTCTGTCATTTCTGTCTCCTTTTAACTCTTCCGATACGCTTCTATGAAAAAAGGAGCTGTCGCTTTTAAATCTTCCGGTAATACACTTATTGCGACAGTTCCCTTATTCTAAAACGGAGATAGTGGGATTCGAACCCACGTGCCCTTTCGGACAACCGCATTTCGAGTGCGGCTCGTTACAGCCACTTCGATATATCTCCAACGATTTATATTATATAACTTTCCCTTCTTTACGGTCAAGTAAATTTAACACTTTAAAATGAAAACAGCCTGCCCAACAAAAAGCCACCTGTTGGACAAGCCTGCATTTATTTTGTATCAACCACACGATACCAATATCCACGAAGCTTCCCATCCGCCTGTCTTTCCCCTGTTTCTTTGAAATACGGAAAGCCTAACATTCCTGCCATTAAAGCCTCCTGTCTTTCATAAATACCCGGCACACCCAAAATATGTTTGTTATCTTCCTGTTTCATTCCCAACAATAAATGTCCATATTGAGAAAAACCATGACGTAAGAACTGATTGTTCAAAAGACCTCTGTCCTGATTTGCCAAAAGCTGATAATCCATAGGAGTAATCCTTTTACATTCCAGTACACTGCCGTCAGAAAATGGCATAAATTCTTCTGTTTCTGTCATTTCTGTCTCCAAAGCAGGTTCTGCATCTTTAGGTTCTGCGTCTGTTTCCTCTTCCGATACTGTTTCCCGTTGTGTCTGAGCTTCATCTAATGGTAGTTCCTGCTCTGTCTCCTCATTTTCTTCCTGTATGATAGGCGCTTTTTCTTGTTCTACTACTTCCGCCTGCATATCTGTTTTTTCTTCTTCCCTTTCTTGGATTGGCATATCGATATTTTCTTTCGGAAAGCGAATAGCATCCAGTTGAATTGGCTGGTCATCCCAACCGCTTCCATAGGTTTCACCTGACCGGCACAAAATTACCAGTCCCTTAATATCCCCAAAGCCATAGGGAGTACCTCCTATGTTAATCTGGGGTATCTCTAAGGTAAACTGAACGCTGCTGCCTGCCAAATCACACTCTCCCAGCAAGATTGCAATACATTCTCCCCCGTCCCTCACATATCCATAAATGCGGGCAGGTATATATTCTTCACTGCATATTCCTGTAAGTTTATATTCCATTCTGCAAAGTCCGTCTTTTGCTTCTACACGAATAAACCCCTTCCCATTCCCCTTTTTCCCGTATGTATACTCATATACGTATGCAATAAATCTGCGATATCCTGACATAACACATTTGCCCTTTTCTTTTATTTATCTTTAAAATATATGTATACAAATTTTATTTAGAACTTACCATTGACATATTCATATATTCCGTGTATAATATTTTTCGTTGGTAACAACTGAATAACGAAGCGTGGCTCAGTTTGGTAGAGCGCTGCGTTCGGGACGCAGAGGTCGCGTGTTCGAATCACGTCGCTTCGACTGGTGGTGAAAAATGCTGAATTTTCTTATTATCTTATAAGAGTTTCAGCATTTTTCTTTTTTACAAAACGAATTATTTTTCCATTTTAAGGGCGTTACACTGAATTTTACACAAAATTCCTTGTATCACGCAAACAGATATGTTATATTGATAATAGAAAAGGGAAAGTCATAAACACACGGTCTACCCTCAACTAACGATTACTTTACCTCAAATGAGGTCAGCCGTCACTATTTGCGGTAGTGGCGGCTATTTTCTTCCCTTGAAGATTGTATAACAGACATCTTTCCTTCTATCAATTTTTATTTCTATTTTTCCACAAATACTTCTCCTTGCCTCCATTGATTTATTTATCACTAAAGATTATACATTTGCCTATATACTGAATAAATGTTATAATCCTATCTTTGACAGTTGAGAAATGAAAAAATCGCTGTGTCCCTTGG
>ENA-UOJP01002334-UOJP01002334.1-human-gut-metagenome-genome-assembly--contig:-C102-NODE-2334-length-15617-cov-4.420190_pt1 | contig 15617 bp, 15 predicted proteins | sample MGYA00242353_ERZ723900 | MGnify/ENA metagenome assembly ERZ723900
TTTCCCAGAGATTTTAATTCAAATACACTGGATCGGGAAATCAACGCACTATTGACTTCAAAATACGGGTTTTCTGTCGTTGCTCCGATCAAGGTAATGGTACCGTCCTCCACAAATGGCAGCAGATAGTCCTGCTGTCCCTTGTTAAATCTGTGGATCTCGTCAATAAACAGGATCGTTTTTTTGCGATACATTCCGAGCAGTTCTTTCGCTTCATTTACCACCTGCTCCATATCTTTTTTTCCTGCTACAGTTGCATTGATCTGCTTGAACTCCGCACTGGTCGTATGTGCAATCACCTTTGCAAGAGTCGTCTTTCCCGTTCCCGGAGGTCCGTAAAAAATGATCGATCCCAGCTTATCCGCCTTGATCGCACGATACAAGAGCCTGTCTTTCCCTATAATATGCTGCTGTCCCACCACTTCTTCCAGCGTCTGCGGACGCATTCTGGATGCCAGGGGAGATTCCTGCTCCTGTGTTTTTTCTCTCATATAATCAAATAAATCCATACTCTTCCTCCTGCCGGCTTCTGTATATTTCAGACACCGCTGATCTCGCGGATGACCTCTCCTGCGATCAAAAGCCCTGCCACCGGCGGTACAAAGGAAATGCTGCCCGGAAGTACACGGCGGGCTCCTTTGTCCTCTCCGGTCTCACGTCCGGACGTATCGACTGGTTTTTCCGGTGAATACAATACTTTCAGATGCCGGATCCCTCTTGCTTTCAGTTCCCGCCGCATCACTTTGCAGAGCGGACACATACTGGTCTTTGACAGGTCTGTGATTTCAAACAGTTCCGGATGCAGCTTGTTGCCGGTTCCCATACTGCTGATCAGTGGGATCTCCCTTCTCTGCGCCAGTTCCGCGATCGCCAGCTTTGCCGTTACCGTATCGATGGCATCAATGATATAATCCGGAGTTTCTTCAAACAATTCTTCCACATTATCCGGCAGTACAAAGGTCTCATAGGTCTTTACAACAATCTCCGGATTGATATCCCGGATCCGCTCCCGCATCACTTCCGTCTTCATCCGTCCGATGGTACTGTGATATGCGATCGACTGCCGGTTGATGTTCGTCAGAGAAACCTTGTCATTATCGATCAGGATCAGCCTGCCCACACCGCTTCTTGCAAGTGCTTCGATACAGTGAGAGCCTACGCCGCCGACACCAAATACCATGACAGTCGCCTGCTTAAGTCTCCCCATCCCTTCTTCTCCGATCAAAAGTTCTGTTCTGGAATATTCATTCATCTTATATATCTCCTCTATTTCTAAGGCAGAAGCAATCTGTCTGCCGTCACAAATTCAAATCCTTTTTCTTTCAGTCTGTCTATGATCTGCAAGGCCGCCTCCACAGAGGTTCCGTAACAGTCATGTAACAGAATCATATCATTTTCTTTTGCCTGCGTCACTACTTTGCTGACAATTTTCTCTGTATCTTTTACAGACCAGTCCAGCGGATCCACTGTCCACATAACCGGGATCATGGAAATTTTTGCGGAAAGTCCCTTTGGAAATTCTCCAAAAGGAGGTCTTACATATTCTACCGGATTTCCCGTGATCTTCTCGATCAGACGGTTCGTCTCCTCCAGCTCTTTGAGCGCTTCCTCTTCTTTGATCTTCGTCAGCTGAACATGATGATACGTGTGATTTCCAATCAGATGTCCGTCTCTTGCCATCTGCCTCACCAGCAGAGCATTGTCGCCTTTTTCAATATTCTCTCCGATCAGGAAAAACGTAGCATGCACATCCCGCTCTCTCAGCCCGTCCAGAAGTTTCTCTGTATACGCTGCACTCGGTCCGTCATCAAAAGTCAGCGCGATCTTTGGTCTGATTTCTTCTGTCTGCTCCACATCCGCACTCACAGGCTGTACTTCCCTCTCTGCCGGAATATTCACAAACGGCTGAATCCCCAGCAACAAAAAAACATAGGTGACTGTCAGCACTCTCCTCATCCATTTCCAACGCAATTGACTCACAATCCTTTTCTCTCGTTATTGCCAGTATATGCGGCTTTTCCTGAATTTATGGCATGTGATGCTTCCGGTACTGGGACGGACTCATCTGCATCTTCTTTTTGAATGCCTTGGAAAAATACAGATTATCTTCAAATCCTACCGAATACGCAATGGATGCAACGGAAAGCCCGGTCTCCCTGAGAAGATGGCACGCCTGACGGATTCGATATTCCGTCAGATATTCTTTTGGGGACTGCTTCTGATATGCTTGAAATGCGCGAAAGAGATAACTTCTGCTGATCCCCGTATAATCCGCTACATCCTCCACCGTGATCGGATAGGAGTAACTGGATGCAATATAATCCTTTGCACGCTCCACATAAACCTGCCGGAGGTCGTCTTTTTTCTCTTCTTTTTCCGCATAGTGAATAAACACGGACAGCATGGTATAAAGAGCTCCTGTCATAGCTGCTGCCGCTTCATATGTCGTTCCTCTTACCTGATAGATCTGCTCCAGCTGCCGCCAGATCAAATCTCCCGGAATCTTATCCCTTCCGATCACCGGCCGTTTTCTCGCAAAATCAGTTGCCCGCACCATCACAGCCGCATCGGTTCCCATAAATCCCGCCCATGCGTACTCCCACGGATCATCCGGATCTGCATAATACTTGACCTCTGTATCCGGATACAGAATAAAACTGTCTCCCTCTCCCAGATGATATATTTTTTTATCTGCCACATAGGTTCCCTTTCCCGAAATAATATGGTGGATACAATAATGATCCCTGATTCCCGGTCCCCACTGCTGCTCCGGTCCGCACTGCTGATACCCCACATTATAAACGGAAAGAGAACTCAGAAGATTATCTCCTACTTTATAGGAGTATTTGTATGTCTGTTCCACGCTCTTCTTTCCTTTCCCCAAATCTGTTCTTTGCCTCTATTATACAACATAATTCCATATATATGCACGTATTTTTTATAGATTTTTTTCAGTCTGATTTTTATAATGAACTTGAAAAAATACTCAGTCTCTATGGAAAGTGAGGAATCAACATCATGAAAGAACGTTTGATGAAAAAATTTGAAGAACTTTTCGGTAGCACAGAAGGTGCCGGTTTTTATTTTTCTCCGGGACGCGTGAATCTGATCGGAGAACACACAGATTATAATGGAGGACACGTATTTCCATGTGCGCTGACACTTGGTACATACGGAATCGCCAAAAAGCGCAGTGACCGTATCTTGCGTCTCTATTCTATGAATCTGGATCATCTCGGTGTGATCACTGCCACTCTTGACGATCTGACCAACAAGCCGGAATATAACTGGGCAAACTATCCGCTTGGAGTTCTCTGGGCATTAAAAGAAAAAGGATACTCTGTAGACTGTGGAATGGATCTTGTGATCTACGGAAATATTCCGAACGGTTCCGGTTTGTCCTCTTCCGCATCCCTGGAAGTTCTGACCGGGGTAATCGCAAAAGATCTCTGCGGATTTGATGCCTTAAGCATGACAGACATCGCACTGATCGGACAGTACTCTGAGAACAACTTCAACGGATGCAACTGCGGAATCATGGATCAGTTTGCAGTTGCCATGGGCAAAAAAGACTGCGCGATCTTTTTGGATACCGGCACACTCTCCTATGAGTATGCACCGGTAGAACTGGAAGACGCCAAGATCATCATCACAAACAGTAAGGTAAAACACAGTCTTGTTGACTCTCAGTACAACCAGAGACGTCAGGAATGCAGCCATGCGCTCTCTCTTCTTCAGGAAGAACTGGATATCAACGCTCTTGGTGATCTGGACATCGATACCTTTGAAAAATTCAAAGAAGTGATCACGGATCCTGTAGAGCAGAAACGTGCGAAACACGCAGTTTATGAAAACCAGCGTACCATCGAAGCAGTATCTGCATTAAAAGCAGGCAACATCGAGCGTTTCGGCGAACTGATGAATCAGTCCCACATCTCTTTAAGAGATGATTACGCAGTATCCTGTGAAGAGATCGATATCCTGGTCGATCTTGCATGGCAGATTCCGGGTGTTGTAGGTTCCCGTATCACAGGGGGCGGATTCGGCGGATGTACCGTAAGTATCGTAAAAAATGACGCTGTCGATACTTTCATCAATACTATCGGACCTGCATATAAAGAAAAGGTCGGACACGAAGCCGAATTCTACACCGTTGATATCGGAAGCGGTGCACAGAAACTGGAGACTCTCTAAGAAAGAAGGAATTTATCCATGCTATATGAATCTATCAAAAAACTGGTACAGTACGGGATTGATACCGGACTGACTCCGGAATGTGAACGTATTTACACTATAAACTTACTTTTGGATGTATTCCATGAAGACAACTGGGAAGATGTCTCCTGTGATCTGACAGATCTTGTGCTGGAAGACATCCTCGCCGATCTCCTTAAGGAGGCTGTTACACGCGGCATCATTGAAGACAGCATTGGCTATCGTGATCTGTTCGACACCAGACTGATGAACTGCCTGCTGCCGCGTCCGGCTCAGGTTCAGAACGATTTCTGGAGACATTATCAGGAATCTCCGGAATCCGCCACTCAGTTTTATTACAAGTTCAGTCAGGACAGCGATTACATCCGCCGGTACCGGATCAAAAAGGACCGCAGATGGACTGTAGACACAGACTACGGAACACTGGATATTACCATCAATCTGTCCAAACCGGAAAAAGATCCGAAAGCCATTGCCGCTGCGCGCAATGCTTCTGTTTCGGCTTACCCGAAATGTCAGCTCTGTATGGAGAACGAAGGGTATGCCGGACGCCTCGATCACCCGGCCAGAGAGAATCACCGCATCATTCCGATCACGGTCAATGACAGCAAGTGGGGATTCCAGTATTCTCCTTATGTCTACTACAATGAGCACTGTATCGTGTTCAACGGAGAACATACTCCGATGAAGATCGAGCGCCAGACCTTTGTCAAGCTATTTGATTTTATCAAACAGTTCCCGCACTATTTCCTCGGATCCAATGCGGATCTTCCGATCGTAGGCGGTTCTATTTTAAGCCATGACCACTTCCAGGGCGGACATTATACCTTTGCCATGGAAAAAGCGCCTGTCATCCAGGAGTTTACTGTCAAGGGCTTTGAAGATGTCACAGCAGGCATCGTAAAATGGCCGCTCTCTGTGATCCGTCTGCAGTCTGAGGATGTGACCAGAGTGATCGACCTTGCAGACCACATTCTGCAGGCATGGCGGGGATATACAGATGAAGCTGCTTTCATTTTTGCTGAAACAGACGGACAGCCTCACAATACGATCACGCCGATCGCCAGAATGCGGGATGGAAAATATGAGCTGGATCTGACTTTGAGAAACAACATTACCACAGAGGAACATCCGCTCGGAGTATACCATCCTCACGAAGAACTGCACCATATCAAAAAAGAAAATATCGGTCTGATCGAAGTCATGGGGCTTGCTGTACTCCCTGCACGTCTCAAAGATGAGCTGGAGCTGTTAAAGACTTATATTCTTGAGAAAAAAGACGTCAGAAGCAATGAGACCATTGCAAAGCACGCGGACTGGACCGAAAGTTTCCTGCCGTCCTATCCGGAGATCAACGCAGAAAATGTCACGCATATTCTGGAACAGGAAGTCGGAAAGGTCTTCTGTCAGGTCCTGGAAGATGCCGGTGTTTACAAATGCACAGACGAAGGACTCGCTGCATTTGACAGATTTGTTGAGACTTTATAAAATAGATTTCGGAAAACAGTAACTAAAAAAGAACATCTCCGCAGAACTCAAAAGTTTTCATACTTTGCTTCCACGGGGATGTTCTTTTTCTTATTTTTTCTTTTTCTTATGTTTCGTCTTTTTCTTTTTCACGCTGTAGCCGAATGTCCCGATCTTCTTCCCGAGAGACAGATACTCTCCATGCGAATATGCCATCAGCCCTGTCTTATTCAACTCAAACTTATTCTTTTCATTCACATACTGCTCATCAATCTGTACTGCCAGAACTTCCGCCAGAAACATATGGTGGCTTCCCAGTTCTTTCACTTCTGTAACTTTACATTCGATATTGACCGGACACTCTTCAATCACCGGTGCATACCGAAGCTTTTCTGCTTTTGCCGGTGTCAGATGTGCCTCTTTCCATTTGTCCACATCCTTTCCAGAACGTACTCCGCAATAATCGGTTGCTTTTGCAAGCTGCTCCGTGGTCAGATTGATAACAAATTCTCCGCTCTCTTTTAACATATGATACGAATATCGCTCCGGACGGACGGAAATATAAACCATTGCCGGATTGGTGCAAATCGTGCCCGTCCATGCGATCGTCAGAATATTGCTCTTTCCGGACTTGTCCGCCGTACTCACCATCACTGCCGGGAGTGGATATACCATATTCCCGGCTTTCCATACTTGTTTTCCCATTTTTTGCTCCTTCTACTGCTGCAGTGCCGAAACCAGTGTCGGTACAAGCTGTTTCTTTCTGGACACCACACCCTTTAGCTCGATCATCTCCGGATTTCCTTTCAGATCAAACGCAGAGATCATCTTTTCTCTTGCTCCGTTTCCGGCGCATAAAAGTTCTGAAGATTCTGCGACAATATTGGTCAGCATAAAGAAGATCATATCCAGCCCCTGTGTCTTTCTTGCCTGTTCCAGATAAGCGGATACTTCTGTTTTGATCTCACGCAGCTCTTCTGCGCTCATAGAGCTGATCTGACCAACTCCAAAGTTGATATCGTTGACTGTAAACTGTTTGAAATCCAGGAAACAGATTTCTTCTGCTGTTTTTCCTTTCAGATTACTTCCTGCATTAAACATCTCCAGTGCCAGCTTCTCAATATCAATCCCTGCGATCTCTGCCAGTTTCCTCGCAGATTTTTCATCCAACGGTGTACAAGTCGGAGACCGAAACATCAGGGTATCGGAAATGATCGCCGAGCAAAGGAGTGATGCGATCACCGGCTCTACTTCTACTCCCTCTTCCTGATACATCTGATAAACGATCGTAGCGGTACATCCAACCGGCTGATTTCGGAAAAATACCGGGCCCATCGTTTCAATACTGCTCAGACGGTGATGGTCGATGATTTCCAGAACCTCTGCTTCTTCCACACCATCCACTGCCTGATTTTTTTCATTGTGATCCACCAGGATCACCTGTTTTCTGCGGCTGTTGAGCAATCTTCTTCTGGAAATAAATCCCAGGAAATTACCTGCCTCATCTAGGATCGGGAAGTCACGGAATCTCCTGCGTGCCATCACATCTTTGACATCATCCACATAGTCATCCATCTGGAAAGAAACGATTCCTTCTCTTGTCATAAACTGCTTCACCGGAATACTCTGGTTGATCAAACGTGCGACCGTGAATGCATCATGCGGAGAAGAAATGATCACGATTTCTTTTTCTTCTGCCTGTTTTAAAATCTCTTCTCCTACACGTGCTCCGTTACACACCACCATACAGCTCACATTCAAATCGACGGCATGCTGCTGTGCCTCCTGGCGGTCTCCTAAGATCACCAGATCATTTTCTTCCACAAATTCTGACATCAGCTTTCGGCTTGATGCAAGAATCCCGACTTTTCCGTTCAACACATAGCTGTGTGGATTTCCTGCAATGATGGTTCCATCAATGGTCGATGCAATATTCCTGTACTGTGTCCTTGCTTTGGAGAGAATCCCGCTGTCATACACATCCATGTAAGAAGTCGCGATATCTCCAATGGTGATCAGACCTTCCAGTTTGCTGTCCCTTGTCACAGGAAGCGTCTTGATATTCAGCTCTTTCATAGATTTCCACGCACTCTTGATGGAAACACTTCCCTTGATCCCTTCAATGTTGCGCAGTTCTACATCTTTAACCTGCACTCTTAAGTCCGACAACAGCTTCGGTGCCTCAACCTGAAAATGATCCAGCACATACTGCGTCTCTTCATTGAGCTGCCCCGCTCTCCTTGGACTATAATCTTCTCCCGTGATCTTAGATTTCAAATTAGCATAGGCGATCGCAGAACAAATCGAATCTGTATCTGGATTTTTATGCCCTACTACATACACTTTATTATTACTCACTCCGTTATTCATATCAATCCAAACTTCCTTTGCTTATTTTCTTCTATAGTGGTTATTGGTGTGAACAGTAACCTATATGTAGCTTGCCATTTTTTCCAGATTTCGTCAACCCAAATTTCAAGATTCCGTGTCTTTTTGATAAAACATATGCTATACTGTCTTTAATGCAAAGCAAAAATCTTCTGTTTTAAGAGATTTTTGTTTTAAAGTTTTAGAAAGTCGAGGTGCAGCGATGAGCGAAGAATTAAGAACAGAAGAATTACTGACAAACGAAGGACACACAGAGACAATGGCTGATTACGAAGATCATTTTGACGATGCCAATCCATGGAACAGGGTTTTGGAATATATGGAAAAGAAAACGATCCTCCCTGTTAAGATCGAAGGAATCGTAAATGGCGGTGCCATTGCCATGGTAGAAGGACTGCGCGGATTTATTCCGGTATCCAAACTCTCCCTTTCTTACATTGAAGATCTGGAGACTTACCTGCTCAAAGATGTGGAAGTTCAAGTGATCGATGTAGATCAGGCAGGCAACCGGCTTGTACTGTCCGCCCGTGAGCTTCTCAAAGAAAAAGAAAGAAAAGAAAAAGAAGCGCAGATCGCAAGTATCCCAATCGGTACGGTTATGTCCGGTACTGTAGAGACATTACAGAACTACGGTGCATTTGTCAAACTGGAAAACGGTCTTTCCGGACTGGTACATGTTTCTCAGATTTCTCAAAAACGCATCAAGAATCCTGCCGCTGTTTTGAATGTAGGAGATGAAGTTCAGGTTAAAGTCATCGGTATTAAAGACGGCAAGATCAGCCTGAGCATGAAAGCTTTAGAAGAACCGGAAGAAGACGTTGTAGAAAAAGTTGAGATTCCAAAAACCGAAGAGATCGGTACAAGCCTTGGAGATCTGTTCAAAAATATTCAGTTATAAAAATCTGTGATAAAAAGCCGCCGCCTCAAAGATTCAGCACTTTGAGACGACGGCATATTTCTGCACATTTCCAGCACAAGCCTTCTTTCCCAGTCCCTACAAATCGATCTCTTTCAAATACGGGTTCGTCACTTCATAAAATTTTTCTGCTTCTACTGCTTCTGCGATCGCAGTGTCGATCGGCATCTTGCCAAGTACCGGTACTCCCAGTTCTTTTGCAATCTCGTCAATATGACTCTCGCCGAACACTTTGATCTCTTTTCCGCAGTCCGGACATTTGATGTAACTGTAGTTTTCCACGATTCCAAGAACCGGAATGTTCATCTGTTTTGCCATGTTGTACGCCTTCTTTACGATCAGCTGTACCAGATCCTGCGGAGAGGTGACGATCACAACTCCATCCACAGGCAGGGACTGAAATACAGTCAGCGGAACATCTCCCGTTCCAGGAGGCATGTCAACGAACAGATAATCCAAATCTCCCCACATCACATCTGACCAGAACTGTGTCACAACGCCTGCGATCACAGGACCTCTCCAGATGACCGGTGTGTCCTCCTCTTCCAAAAGCAGGTTGACGGACATGATCCTTGTTCCATCCGGTGCGCTGCAAGGAAGCATTCCCATCTCGTTTCCGATTGCCATCTCGTGCACTCCGTACATCTTAGGAATGGATGGACCTGTAATATCTGCATCCAAAATTCCTGCCGTATATCCTTTTTCGATCATCATACGTGCCAGGGAAGCTGTTACCAGCGATTTTCCAACGCCACCCTTTCCGCTGATGACTCCGATCACTTTTTTCACCTGGGAACCTACATTTGCCGGTGCTTTGGATGGCACCGTATTGCCTGCATTCTGCTTCTGACTTTCACAGGAACCGGAATGAGAGCATCCTGCACAGGATTCTTCAGAACATCCTTCTGTATATTGTTCTTCCATTTTCATTACCTCTCTTTGTTCTATAAATTCATCTGTCTCCATCTTTGAAAACAGGATTTCAGACTGATTTTATTATACCACAATTTGAGGATAATGGACACAACAACTTTTTTACAAAGATTCCTCCAGATCAGAAAGCATTACATCCAGTGCAGTGATTCCGCCTTCCGCAGTGTACCATACTGCCGGATGCTCCAGATAGATGATTTTTCCGTTTTTGTAAGCATCTGTCTGCATAACAAGTTCATTTTCCATAATTTCTTTTGCCGTCTGTGCCCCGTCTGCCCCGATTGCCTGATCACGATCCATCACGAAGATATACTCTGGGTTTTTCTCGACAACCGTTTCAAATGAAGCTTCGCTTCCATGTGTAGAGGTACTTTCAGCAGCTGTCAGATTGTCAAATCCGATCTCCACTCCGATAATGGAGCATCTTCCGTCATTTCCCATTAAACTAAAAAATCACTTCCGGATCTCCCTGCATCAGCGACGCCAGATCCGCATCCATTACCCCGATAAACAGAGAGCAGACAGAAACTACGAACAACACCGCCGCCAATATGATTGTCGATACATATTTTTTGATACCACCACCTCCATTAGTTTTTATTTACTTTTGTTAGTTTTAGCTAACATATGTGTAAAAAAATATGTCTTCTCTACTGACAAAAAGACTATACACAATTCACTCACATTTCGCAATACCTTACTTTTTAGTATGTATATGCTTTTTTGCATACCGATTGGCAAACCGATGTGCCGCATCGATCAGTGCCCTGACCTCCACGCCTTCTTCTGAAAGACGGTAACGGATCACGGAGGGCTTCTTTTCCTTAATTACTTCCCTGTATAAAAGCTTCGCATCCTCCAGTTCTTTCAAATTCGAATATAACACTTTTTCCGAGATACCCGGGATTTCCTTTTTTAACTCCGAAAATCGATTGTCCCCCTGCAGAATATGCCACAAGATCTTCAGCTTCCATTTCCCTCCGATCAGACTGTGTGTCAGGATCAGCGGACAGTGATCTTTCTTTATTTTGATGTCTGCCATGCAAAAAAACTCCTTCCTAAAATAGTTCTTTACAAAAGTCACTTCTGCATTTTATAAAATTGCAGATCATTTTGCAAGATTTTTTTAGAAAGGAGCTTCCCCTACAATTCTTCTCTTGTTACATCCTTCAGCCATTTATAGCTCTTATACCGGCGCCAGGTGATCGGAATCTTAATGATCTCATCACTCATCAGGATCATATACACCACAGGAACGCTGCAGTGGAACACAAACGCTGCGAGCGCACCAAATAAAATCGAGCATCCCCACATGGTAGACATATCCAGCAGCAAACCAAACCGGGTATCTCCTCCGGATCGGAAGGTTCCCACGACCATCGTTGTATTGAACGCCTGCCCTACCACAAAATAGGACATTACAAAGAACATGAACCGCATATACCCCTTTGCTGTTTCAGACAGAGTCATCGTCTCTGCCATAACCGGTGAGATCAGAAGGATCAGCACACCTCCCACAACTCCCATAATCACACTGAGCCATACGAACCTCTTTGCATATGCTTTTGCATGCTCATACTTTTTCTCTCCAATGGTTTTGCCCAGATAGATTGCTGTCGCACTGGAAAGTCCGAATGCTACCACTGTTGCGAGCTGTCTGGCCACCTGTGCGACCGAATTCGCCGCAACCGCAGCACTTCCCATATGACCAAGCACTGCCGTATTGGTCGCAGTTCCAAGTCCCCAGAGCACCTCGTTTAAGATCACCGGGAATGCGTATTTCAGAAAATCCATATTTAAAACGTGCTCTGTTTTAAAAAAGTAGATGATCCTGAACTTGATATCTTTGTTCCACACTTTCGAGTACACACATACCAGTACCATCTCCAGGATTCTGGAAACTAGCGTTCCGATTGCTGCACCCTGCACGCCCATGACGGGCATTCCGAGAAGTCCGAAGATCAAAATGGCATTGATCGTAATGTTGCAGAGCAGGGAACACAAATATACCACCGTTGCCACAACGACCCGTTCCACACTTCGCATAATATAAAGATAAGTCTGTGTGATTCCCATAAAAATGTAAGAAAAACTGACGATCCGCAAATACTTCACGCCCTCCTTAATCACCTCAGGTTCACTTGTAAATATTCGCAAAAGCTGCTCTGGCATGATCTGCGCTGCCAGAAAGAATAATGCAGTCACAAAAACCGCAGCCCGCATTCCAAGACCCAAAATCTTCTCAATTGTCCGCAGATCCTTTTTCCCCCAGTACTGTGCGGTCAGAACCGTTGCTCCGGATGTCAGCCCGAACAAAAACAACGTCATAATATACTGCACCTGCCCTGCAAGAGAAGATCCGGACAGCGCTGTCTCTCCTACGCGCCCCAGCATCACCACATCCGCAGCCGTTACACCCACATTGATCAGATTCTGAAGCGCCATCGGAATGACCAGCGCCAGTACACTCAGATAAAAATGCTTCCAGTCAATCTGCAGCTCATTTTCCTTTTTTCTCATAAACATCTTTTCTCTCCCATAAATTCCTTTTTCTTGTTTTTCCATCCCCTTTGCCAAAATTTGAAAAACACATGGCAATTATAACATGTTTTGAGATTTATCATATACTATACAGAATAAAATTTTTCAAAAGGTATTTCTTATGACATCATGTAATTATGAAACAGACTATTCTACTGTTATCGGCGAGCGGATTTTGCCGTTCGTTTTTTTGCTCAATACGGAGACTTCCGTTTTAACCCCAAAACCGGGATAATACCAACGATTTTGCTATGATATTGCAGGTGTTGGAACAGACACACCTCTCTATGCAGACTTAAGCCATTTCCTGCTTGATATCTGCAGCGCGATCACGCAGGAAGATATCCTGGATGTTACGGTCGTAATCAACGGAAACCCCCAGAACGTAATCTGGGGTGAAAATGTAGAACTCAAAACAATCCAACATCCGGATCCGCCAACCGGATGTACGGGACTGAAATTCGATTTCCCACTGGATAAAGTGGATGGTGAGATGCAGGTCTGCTTTTCTCTTGTCAGACCTTATGCGGTCGGCCCAGTCAATCTCTGTCTTTTCGGCGGCGGTCAGACAGCTTCCGGCCTGACCATATGCGGACCTTCCTGCGGTTCCACAGAATCCTGTGAATCTACGTTTTACCAGAAAGAAACCGTTTGCGTTCCTGTAACGGTCTCCCCGTTTGCACATCCCGGAACCGCCAGAACAATCTGCTGCGGCGATCCTGTCATCCACACCGGTCCACAGTGTCCGGGCAGCAAAACCTCCTGCACGTTTACTGTAACCCAGAGTCTCTGCATCCAGATCCCGATTGCTTTTGGTGCCGTTATTGAAACCGGAGAGGCTTCCGTTCAGTACGGCGAGGCTTCCGAAACACCTTGCGACTGCTCTGATGAACCTTCTGTGGAAACTCCAGTTGAGAGAACCCAGCCGGAAACCAGAGAACGCAAATTTTTCACCCGCTAGACTATTTTTAAACCGTCTGTTTAAAAAATAGTCTGCAGTAACAGTCAAAGAGTAAAAATCCTTTCCAACCGGATTTTTGCTCTTTTTCATGTTCTGTCTTTATATTATAATAAACAAAGAGATTATTTTATAAAGGAGCTGGTTTTTATGTCACTGCATGCCTCCGATCTGGTACTCGTTCCCGGGCAGCAGCTGCCGCCGCTTGAAACCATATCCGGATTTCAGGTACGTCCCGGATTTTTTCGCTTTTTCGGCGCGACTGTGATTCCGGGCGGTGTAAACTTTACCATACAGTCTCACGGGGCAACGTCCTGTGAATTACTTCTGTTTCATAAAGGCGAGGAAGAGCCTTTTGCCGTCCTCCCTTTCCCGGAACATTATAAGATCGGTTTTGTATACTCCATGATCGTGTTCGGATTTGATATCGAAGAATACGAGTATGCCTACCGTCTGGACGGCCCCTATGATGAAAAACAGGGACTGCGCTTTGACCCTGCCAAGATTCTTTTAGACCCATACGCCAGATCAGTTACCGGACAGAGCCACTGGGGCTGTGTCAATCATGCTTCTCACGGCTACCGCGCCCGTGTCACACACAACAACTTTGACTGGGGAGACAGCCGTCACGCACAGATTCCCATGGAGGATCTGATCATTTACGAACTCCATGTCAGAGGATTTACGCAAGATTCCTCTTCCGGCGTCAAATGTCCCGGCACATTCCGGGGACTGGAGGAAAAAATTCCCTATCTGAAAGAACTGGGGATCAATGCTGTAGAACTGATGCCAATCTTTGAATTTGATGAGATGCGCAACGCACGGCTGATCGATGAAAATCAACTGATCGATTACTGGGGATACAATCCGGTCAGCTTCTTTTCTCCCAATTCCAGTTATGCCTCCAAAAAAGAGGAAAATAATGAAGGAACCGAGCTCAAGCATCTCATCCGCACGCTGCATGCCAACGGAATCGATGTCATCCTGGATGTGGTGTTCAATCACACCGCAGAAGGAAACGAACTCGGCCCGTGTTTTTCATTCAAAGGCTTTGACAACAACATTTACTACATGCTGACACCGGACGGATACTACTACAATTTCAACGGATGTGGAAATACCTTAAACTGCAACCATCCGGTTGTAAGGGAGTTGATCTTAGACTGTCTGCGCTATTGGGTCACTGACTACCGGGTAGACGGTTTCCGTTTTGATCTGGCTTCCATTCTCGGAAGAAATGAAGACGGCTCTCCGATGAGTCAGCCTCCCCTTCTGCAGAGCCTTGCCTTTGATCCGATCCTTGGAAATGTAAAGCTCATTGCCGAAGCATGGGATGCGGGCGGACTCTATCAGGTTGGCTCCTTTCCGTCCTGGAGACGCTGGGCCGAATGGAACGGACGCTATCGGGATGACATGCGGCGTTTTCTAAAAGGGGATGACGGGCTTCATGAGACTGCTCTGAAACGGATCTTGGGCTCCCCGGATTTATACAATCCGCAGTACCGCGGGGGAAATGCTTCCGTCAATTTTCTGACCTGTCACGACGGATTTACACTGTGCGATCTATACAGCTATAATCAGAAGCATAACGAGGCAAACGGCTGGAACAATACCGACGGCTGTGATGACAACCACAGCTGGAACTGCGGAGAAGAAGGAGAAACTTCCAATCCCGAAATCCTCCGCCTGCGGCTGAAAATGATGCAAAATGCCTGTGCACTGCTGATGTGCAGCCGTGGTACACCAATGTTTTTATCCGGAGATGAATTTGCAGATACGCGATTTGGCAACAACAATCCATACTGTCAGGATAACGAAATCTCCTGGCTGGACTGGAGTCTGCTGTCCAAAAATCAGGCTCTGTTTGCATTCTTTCAATATATGATCGCATTTCGTAAACAGCACCCATCCATCCGCAGAGATCTGGAGCCGAGCTACACCTCATACCCTTCCATGAGCAGCACGGACATACCCCAGAGCCACCTGCTCCTTCCTCAGATTCTCACACTGCCTGCGTGATGTTCGCAGGATTTGATGAAAAGACCAGACAGGAAGATCTTGTATTTCTTGCAGTCAACGCACACTGGATTGCAAAACAACTTGTGCTCCCATCCCTTCCAAACGGTTATGTCTGGAAGATTGCAGTCAATACCGGGGACTTGCTGCATCAGACATTTCCCGGGAACGATATGCCGACTG
>ENA-UOJP01002336-UOJP01002336.1-human-gut-metagenome-genome-assembly--contig:-C102-NODE-2336-length-15599-cov-66.337365_pt1 | contig 15599 bp, 18 predicted proteins | sample MGYA00242353_ERZ723900 | MGnify/ENA metagenome assembly ERZ723900
CGTGTGCGGCAGTACCTTAAACTGCTTTGCACAACGCCCTATCTGGGCGCACCTTGACATTCTGTGTGATGCCAGTGGGAATGCCGCCCCATTTTCTAAATCGCTTCCAGATTTCCACCGTATAGGCGGCAGTCTGCTCCTCTTTCAAAAGCAGGTGCATCTCGTCAATGTAGTAACGGGTGGATTTATGTGCAGCACGGTTGATGGTAACACGGTTCCACACCTGGTCCTGCACCACCAGCATCCCGATCTTTTTCAGCTGCTTGCCCAATTCCTTGATGTCATAGCAGACAATGCGGTTATTGATGTCCACATTGCTCCGGTGGTTGAACACATTAAGGGAGCCGGTCACATAGATTTCAAGAGCCGTGGCGATGTACTGCGCTTCTTTCTCCTCCTGTGTCCGCAGCAGGTTATAAAGGTCCTCCAGAACCGGCATATTTTCCGGTTTCGGGTCATTCAGGTAATCGTTGTAAACCAGCCGTACACAGCGGTCGATGATGGTTTTCTGTACTGGCTGCAATCCCTCCTTGCCGCCCACGATCAGCTCGCACAGGCTGAGAATAAAGTCCGACTTGAGGGACAGTGGGCTTTCATCATCCGAGTAGTCCAGATTCAGGTCCATCGGATTGATGTAGTTGGTGGAGGTTGGCGAAATCTTGATAACCTGCCCGTGCAAACGCTCTACCAGAGGGGCGTACTCTGCCTCCGGGTCACAGATAATCACATCATCTGTGGTGAGCAGGAAGCAGTTGGCAATTTCTCTCTTTGCGCTGAAAGACTTGCCGGAGCCGGGAGTACCCAGAATCAGCCCGTTAGGGTTTTTCAGCAGTTTTCTGTCCACCATGATAAGGTTGTTGGACAGGGCATTGATGCCGTAGTACAGCGCCTCTTTCCCATTTTGGAACAGCTCCTGTGTGGTAAACGGCACAAAGATCGCCGTGGAGCTGGTAGTCAGCCCGCGCTGGATCTCGATCTGGTTCAGGCCCAGCGGCAGAACGGACATCAGCCCTTCTTCCTGCTGGAAGTCCAGACGGGTCAGCTGGCAGTTATACTTCTGGGCGATAGAACCCGCCTGAAAAATGTTGTTTCCCAACTGGCGGGGATTGTCCGCTGTGTTCAGCACCATGAAGGTCACAAGGAACATCCTCTCATTGCGGCTCTGCAAGTCTTGCAAGAGCTTTTTGGCTTCGCCGCCATAGGTGGCAAGGTCGGATGGAATGATGTCCATGTCATATCCGGCGCGGACCGCTTTTTTCTGCTCCTCAATCTTACTGCGATCCAGGTCTGTGATTTTCCGCTTGACGGTCTTGATCGCCTTGACCTGATCCACCGACTGAATATGCAGGCTGACAATCAGCGAACTTTCCATATCCAGAAAATCTGCCAACAGCCTGTCATTCAGTTCTGGGGCCAAAATCTGCAAAAAAGAAACAGCCCCGTATTTTTTACCCATACGGAACTGTTTGCCGGTGCGGAACTCAAAGGAGCTGGGCGCAATAAAATCCTTAGTGGACAGGCCGGAGGGAGCCAGCCAGTCCCACTCAAACTGAAACGGAGCCTGCTCATCCATGTGGAAGATCGCATGAAGCTGGGCGAGCCTTGCTTTGCCGTCCAGCACCTCGGCGGCTACTCCCAGCCGCTTGAAGTTATTGAGAATGTCGGTTTCAATTCGCTCCAGACGGGGTTTGGCGGCCTTGATACTGTCGGCATCAATACCGAAAGTCAGATACTTGGTCTTAATCAGCCCGTTGTTGCCTCTGGCCAGCTGGTTTTGCAGCATTGTTGTGTACTCCGCACGGATGCTGTCAAAATCGTCACCCTGTGGCGGGATGGAAATGCTGCTGGCAAAGGTTTCCTCCGATGCCGCAAGATTCAAAAAGGACAGCTGAAAATGGATGGAGCTGTCAAAGTAATTGAGGAAATCACACCACCCCTCAAAGATGGCGGTCTTATCCTCGTTCTGGGAAAGCTGGTAGTTGATGTCCTGAAACTGAATGGTTTTTGTGTAGTGGCTCTCCGACACCCGGCAGATGCCGTCCGGCCACATCCTTTCATACGGAATACTTTCCTGAGCCGACTTTCCCTTTTTATCTGTGCGGTTTGCCCGCACAATAGCCGCTTCGATCTGCTTTTTATCGGCGCAGGACAGCTTTTTCTTCGGCTTTACCGGTTGTGCCGCTGTTCCTTCGCTTTTCCCGGACTGCCGATGCGTCCTGTTTTTGGTTGCCGTGGTGAACAATGTCATACACCTCCTTGTCGAGTGTTTCCTGCCGTTCCAAGACGGCATAGAAATTGTTGGTCTGATACGGGCGCTGTTTGGGTCGGATAACTGCAACCTTGATGATGTTACAGATGATTTTTTCCAGGGGTTGGCCGTGCTTTTCATACATTGCCAGCATAAAGAAAGGCAGCATGACCAGCATCATGCACATAGCCGCCATGCTGTTTCCCGCAGGCTCCCGGAGCAGAAAGAACAGTGGTACGCCGACAAGCGCCCCGCCTGTGAAGCAGAAAAGCTGCCTCTTTGTTAAATTGAACATGACCTTGGTTTTGACTTTCGTCAGGTCTTTGGGTACAGGTACATAAGCCAATGTAGGGGCCTCCTTTCCGTTTAATGCGCCTGGAATACTGCTTTGGCAAGGCTTCCGGTCTTAAAGAGCGTGAAACACAAAAGAACCGTATATCCTACACAGCTCCAGATCGCCATAATGATGTCTGCTTCGGTGGCGATATTCTGCACTAAAACAGCGTAGATTGCCACGCAGACAATGATAAGGAACGCCTGAAATCCCAATGCGAACAGGGAACGGAGATAGTTCTGACCCATGCCGCCCCATTCTTTGCCCATCATAGCCGCCATCGGAATCGGCGCAACGGATGTGACAAGATAGATTTCAATCATACGTCCATAAATCACGATGAAGATGCAGATATACAACGCCCACATGGTAATGCCGATAAAAAGCGACTGGAACCAGAGACCGAACAACGGCCCTAAATCCATTTCCATCAGCCGGGGTTCCATTTCAGTCAGGACAGTTGAAATGTCGATGGATGCGTCCGAACTGATAATGCCCGCCGACTGCGTTACCACGCTCTGCGCCATATCAAATACGGCCATCACGATATTCCATGTGTTAGTGACAATCAGGATAGCGGCGGCGCTCTTGAACACCCACTTGAAAATCATCCAGGTGTCCACATCATGCAGATTGTTCTTATCCGCAATCATCTGGATCAGGTCAACTGTCATCACAATAGCCAGGATAATGCCCGCAATCGGTACAATGATGGTATTGGATAGGTTCTCAATCATACTGAAAATACTGCTATTCCAGCCCTGGGGAGTTTGACCTACCTGAACGGAAATATCCGCAACCTGTTGATTTACGCTGTCGAACATCCCCGAAAGGTTGCTCATAATACCGCCTACCAGCATTTCTTTCAGCCACTTGGTAAGGGCTTCCAGTAAGAAATCCATACGGTGTCAACCTCCTTTCTGCCGCCCCCGCAAAAACGCAGGGGCGGCAAGGATTTCCTTCGGGAACGCTTAGACGGTGAACAATCCGGACAGCAGAGGTACAAGGACCATGCCAACCACGGCCACACCAGCGCCAGCCATGAGCTGTTTCATGCCCTGCGATTTTGCTAATGTGTGATAAAGAAGTAATAGAAGTGTAAAAAATTTTGCCGTTCCTATCCGGCACTTAGCTCTTGTGTCGGATAGGTCGGGCGGTCATTCGGGCAAGTCCACCTTGCCAACGAAAGAGTAATAAATATCAATGTTCTGTCTGCGGAGCTTCCCGTGTCGCTTGCCGTCCAGCGGTTCCGCTTCATGGATAACGATTTTCTCCACAAACTCCCGTAACAGGGTAGGGGTAAGTTCCTCAAAGCTGGTATGCCTGCGGACAACGCTCATAAACTTTTCAGCGTTTACCGTGGCTTCCTGCGCCTTGGAAAGCTCTGCCCGGATAGCGGCAGCCCTTTCTTTCAGCTCTTTCTGCTCGGCTTCATAGTCCGCTGACAGCTCCGCAAACCGTTCATCAGAAATGCGCCCGGTCACGCTGTCCTCATACAGACGCTTGAAGATAGCGGATAACTCCCCGATACGCTTCTCGGCGGCTTCCAGCTCCTTTTTCTTTGCGGCGTTCCTCCGCTTGCCCCCGTCCTCGTTCTGCTCAATTAACAGCTTCATAAAGCGGGCTTCGTGTTTTGCCGCATAGCTGGTTACTTTCCGCAGATTATCGGTCACGCCGGCGGTCAACAGGTCGGTGCGGATAAAGTGCGCTGTGCAGTCCCTTGTACGCTTCTTGTAGCTGCCGCAGATATAACAGTCCTGCTTGCGGGTGTCTGTCTGGTATCGCTGCTGGTACATGACGCTTCCGCAGTCGGCACAAAAGAGTATGCCGGAGAACAAGCCCACTTCATCATAGCGGTTCGGGCGTTTGCGCTGCTTGCGTAACTCCTGTACACGCTCCCATGTCTGGGTGTCAATGATAGGCTCGTGGTGGTCTGGGAAAATCGCCTGTTTCTCAATGGGGTTCTCTACGCTGTGCTTGGTCTTGTAGGACGGTTTTTCCGTCTTGAAATTTACCAGACAGCCCGTGTACTCCCTGTTTTCAAGGATATGTACCACGGTGTTGGTCGCCCATTTGCACTCATAGCCGGGGTGGTAGCGGCGGGTGCTTCCCGTCCTGCGGTATTCCAGCGTTCCCGGCGTGGGGATTTCCTGCTCCGTGAGCATACGGGCAATCTTGGTCGGCCCGTTCCCGGCAAGGCACAAGCTGTATATCTGCTTGACTACCGGGGCAGCTTCCCCGTCAATGATGAAATTTTCGTCCTCGTCCATGAGGTAGCCGTACACGGGCTTGCTCGTGACAGGCTTGCCGCTCATGCCCTTAGACCGTTTTACCGCTTTGATTTTCTTACTCGTATCTCTCACCAGCCATTCGTTGAAAATGTTCCGCAGCGGAGCAAAATCGTTGTCGCCCTGTGCGCTGTCCACTCCGTCGTTGATAGCAATAAAGCGGACACCTTTCTGTGGGAAAATCATTTCGGTATACATTCCCACTTGCAGGTAGTTTCGTCCTAACCGTGACATATCCTTGACAATGACGGTACCGACTTTCCCGGCTTCAATGTCCGCAAGCATGGCTTGAAAACCCGGCCTTTGGAAGTTCGCCCCAGAATAACCGTCGTCTGTGTACCATTGCAGGTTGGAAAAGCCGTTCTGCTTCGCATAGGTTTCAAGAATACGTTTCTGGTTGGAAATAGAATTGCTCTCGCCTTGCAGTTCGTCCTCGTGTGATAATCTCGGATAAAGGGCGGTAATGAGGTTTCGGGTGGTCTGTCTTAACATAGTGTCCTCCATTTCCGACAGCCAGCCCCACTATTCCGTATTTCTATCATACCACATGGGGCGGCTGTCTGTATAGGGCTTTTTGCTTCTTTACGTCCCGTCAAATTGCCGATTTTTGTGTAGCAGCTTCGGCTTCCAGCACTTTCATCATCTTGTCGGCGGCGGTGGCGGTGGTGTCCTGTTTGAAATAGCCGGAAACAACAAGGACAGAGTTACCCATGCGGATTTCCGTCACGCAGTCCGGGCGGCGGGCGGTGCGGTCATTCTTTGGGGTGTTGGTCATAGGCGGCTCTCCTTTCGGTTCATCAGCGTTTTCAGGCGTTCCATTTTCTCCTGCGCCGTGGTTTTCCGAAAATTGCTCCCGGTAAACCGGACAGGGGAACACATCTCAATCAGACGGTCATAAATCCGGGCGTGGGCGGTGTCCTCCGGGTTCTGCAATTCCTCCAGCGTAAGGTTGGTCGTGACGATCAGCGGCTTTTTGCTGCGGTAACGGCTGTCAATCACGTTGTAGACCTGCTCTAAGCCGTATTCCGTCCCCCGTTCCATTCCAAAATCATCAAGAATGAGCAGCGGGAAGCTGCAAAGGCGGGAAATGTATTCGTTCCTGCCCTCAAAGCTGGCGGCAAGGTCATTGAGGATAAGGGCAAAGTTCGTCATGCACACGGCGATTTCACGCTCCATGAGGGCGTTTGCAATACACCCGGCGAAATAACTCTTGCCTGTGCCAACGCCGCCCCACAACAGGTAGCCCGCATTGAGTTCTTTCATGGCTTCCCAGTTCTCCACATAGAAACGGGCGTGTCCCATTTGGGGGCATTTGCCGTTGTCGTTCTCAAACGTCCATTCCCGCATAGCCGGATTGGTAAAGCCCCGCTGCTTCAAACGTTCGACAGCTTCAAGGTGGCTGCGCCGCTTCTCGGCGGCTTCCCGTTCCTCGCGGGCTGCCCGCTGGCAGTTACATTCTGCCGGGTGGCGGTCATGTCCCAGCCATGCGGCGGTTTCTTGGGGGAAATAACCCTCTTTGGGCTTGTGGCACTTCCCGCAGTATAAAAGCCCGTCCTCGCCTGTGTAGTCCTCCGGCTCCGGCGTGGTATCGGTCATGTTCAAAATCATATCGTCAAATCCATTCGTCATAAGCTCTCGCCCTCCTTGCAAGTGTAATCGGGTATGCCCTTTTTCGGGGCTTTCTTCGCTGCGTCCTCCTGCGCCCATTTGTAAATCGTGGCTGCATGGCTCTGGTATTTCTTCCCGCTGGAAGCGATATGGCAGGATAGGCGGTCAATGTAATACTCCCATTTGCCGGGAAGCTCCCTTTTCAGCTCTGCAAGCTCCTTGTCTGAAAGGAATACATTGCTGTATCTGCCATAGGCAGCGGGTGCGGGGTGTCCCGTTTCTAACTCTCTCTCTTTTTCTATCTCTATATCTATCTCTTTCTTTATCTCTATCTCTGGTGGACGAATGTCGGACAAATGTCCGCCGTTTGTCCGGGGCGGCAAAAGCGCCCGGTTTTCCAGCCTTGCAGCCCGTTTCCGCTCCGCTTCGGTAGAGGACTGACCTATCATCAGTTCAATGTCGGTCATGTAGAGAAGCCCGCTGTCAAGCTGCTCCACAAGCCCCAACTGCCGGAAAATCTCTAAAGCCCGTTCCACCGTCCCTATCTGGTGGCGGGTGAGCGTTGCAATCATCTGCGCCGTATAGGGGATATGTTCGTCAAGCTGTAACTTCCCGCCGTTTTTCAGCGATTTCAAGTACAGCTTCAACAGGATATTGGAGTACAAAATCCCGTCTTTCATATCCTCCAACAGCACTATGGAGTCGCTGTCAAAAAAGTTCTCTTTCAGTTTGAGGTAGTAGTATTTGCGGTTATCTGCCATTGGCTGCGCCCTCCTTTTTCCAGCGTTTGGAGTAGTAGCGGGGGCAGAGGATAATGACTGCCCGGAAGCTCTGCTTGCAGTCACGGGTACAGCCCCGGCATAGGTCGTTATAAGTGATACGGTTGCGGTGGTTGAGGAAGAATGCCCATTCTTCCTTTCGCTTCTTGCTCATTCTCGGCAATAGTAAACTCCTTTCTGCCGCTTCTGCCAGTGTGGCGGGATAGGCGGCATTTTCTGTATGTTCCCGGTGTCATTTTCGCTGATTTTTCCCTCTGTAAGCGGCGTTTCTATCCTTAGCCGGATTGCAGGTAGGGAAAGTATCGGCTGCGTGATTTGTAGGGGTTCGGTATCATTTCGGGGCGGTCTTTAACGCTCCTGTTCGTGCTTTTTCTGCTGGCTTGGCTCCCGGCGCAAAATCTGGTCGATATTGCGCTTGACTGTCTGAAGCTCCTGCGCCCGCTGCCGTTTCTCCCGGTAGTCGTTATATCCGGCGTTCTTCTGGACGGTGAGCTGCTCAATCTCCCTTTGTAGGGCTTTGCTGGCTGGCAGCTTGGAAATGCCGTGTTCCCGGAAATACCGGGCGGCTGCGTCTGCCATGATAAAATCGCTTTCGTGCTGCTCCCGGTAGGCTCGGCGGGCTTTGTCTGATTTCTGCGCTTTCAGCCCGTCACGGGCGGGTTTGGTGCTGATGTAGCTTAGGAGATTGCGCTGCAACTCCTTTTTCTCCCGGATAGCGGTTTCCAGTGCTTTCAGTCCGGCAAGGCTCTCCTGCATATCGGCGTGGGCGGCGGTGAGGGCAGCGTCCAGCTCGTCCGGGGAAGAAAAGCCGTACTGCTGGTAGGCGGCAAGGGTAGCCGCCATTTGCTTGAGGTTGTGCATGGTCGCCCACTTCTCATAGCCCCGCCCCTTTCCCTCGGCTCTCTTTGCGGCTATGTCTACCATGCGCTGAATACCGTCCTGTTTCGGGGCGTTTTTCGCTGGTTTTGTCCGCTGTAACCGCTCTTTGATACTGCCGGGGTATTCCGCTATGGCTGCGGTCTTTTCGGCGGTTCTGGCGGCGTTCTGCTCCAAAATAGCAAATACGGCGGTGCGGTCAAAATCGTCGCCCAGCTTGCGGGCGGTAATGGGCTTCGTCCTGTCCGGCATGAGGTAACTAAGCCGCCCCCGGCTCTCCCTGACGGTCACGCCCTCCCGGAGAAGCAGAGAAGAAAACTCGTCAAGGCTGGTCGCTTTTGAAAGTGCGTCCCGGATAGTCCGGCGCAGTTTCGCCTTGTCTGTTTCAAACTTGGTCGTGCGGGGTGCGATACCGTCCGCAATCATGGGGGCGTTGCGCTCGTCCAGTGCGGCTTGTCCTTTTTTCTGCGCCCAGTATTCCCGGTCGGTCACTCGCTCCTTGCTGCCGTTCAAGAGGTCAATCTGGTAAAGCCCCTCGCTGTGGCACATTTCCATGACTTCCGCTTTCAGATAGTTCAGGGCTGCGTCTGTGCAGCGGTGCTTGCAGCCTGCTTTCCTGTCCGCTGGTCTGTCCATGTGGGGCAGCATGGGAACCTCCGCAATCCGCAGACTGTTAATGACGATATGCACATGGATATTTTCAGTGTGGTTATGCCCGTCCGGGTGGGTGCAGACAAGGGCTTGGTGTCCGGGGAAATGCTCTCTGCAAAACTTCTCGCCCAAATCCTGCGCCCGGTCTACGGTCAAGCCGTTGTCGGGGCCGTCACGGGGATCAAAGCTGATAATGTAGTGGTGGCTCTTTACGTCCTCTTTTCTTTGGTTCTTGCCATAGCGGAGATTGGAGCGCATACAGGCTATGGCAAAATCCTCCCCGTCACAATTCAGTGAGGAAATGCGGTAGTCTGCCCTCGGTATCAGCCGCCCGTCTGCGTCAAGGGTGGGCTTCATGGTAAATTCGTCATGCTCGAATGTGAGGTACTTTTCAGCGTCCCCGTAGTCCGCATTTTTAGAGCTGATATGTTTGAGTATCGCCAATGGCTTCACCTACTTTCTTGAGGACTTCAAACTTGAGGGCGGCAAGGTCGGCGGCGGCTCCCCGTACCTCGCCGGATAAAGCGGTATAAGGTGCGCCGTATTCATTAAGCCTCCGGGCTATCTGGTTTAAGTTGCCGCCGATCCGCCCGTACTCGGCGGTTAGCTTCCCGACAGCGGAAAGTAATTCGTCATTGACAGGGGAAACGGTAATCACGGGGCGTATGGTCGCTTCCCGTATGGCTTGCCGGATAAACTCGGACTGGCTGATTTTGTATGCCGACAGCCGCTCCATGAAGTCGGCGTGTTCTTCATCAGACAGGCGGGTTTTTACCACATGGCTACGGTGGGGCGTGTTGTATTTCTTTCGCATGGTATGACCTCCTTTCGGTTGCCGCATGACAGCGGCGGGATAAGCGGCGCAAGCCGCAAAGCAGGGTTTGGGGAAGGCACTCCCCAACAAGATTCCCGCAGGATAAAATGAGCGAGAATCTTGCTCTAAGAAAGTGGCGGCTTCCTCTATGCTGGCTTCCGTCAATATCATCAGTGCCGCATAAGGGAAATATGCCAACTCTGCGGCTCATTAACAAAGCGATTGAAGCGGCGGTTTCTGCCCGCTTTCTGCTAACAATACTTTGAAAAATAGCTTTTCTGCCCGCTGTTTCCCTCGACGGAGAAAAAATTTTTTGCCAACTCTGCGGGCGGCTTTTTTGAAAAAATCTCTCTCACTACCTACAACACCGAACAGGACAAAAATGACGGAGATTTTCAGAAATTTTTATCTTATTTCCCCTTTTCGTGGGGTAATACAGGGGTTTTGCAAAAATGCCAAACAAAACCGGGATTTTTTCTGGTCTGCTCTGCATAAGTAATGCGAACAGGGCGGTTCCGGCAACCGCAGGACGCAAAAAAGCAGGAAACCTTATCAATGATTTCCTGCTCGGTGTACCGCTGCATGGCGGCGGGTATTCAGTTGTGGTGTTATCGGTCAAGGCGGAACTTGAATAGGCTTTCTATCAGCTTCGTCTTGATGTAGTCCTCCATATCCACGTTGTAATGTCCGTAGATGTGGGAGTAATAGCGGATATATCCGGCATAATGGGCAAGAACGGCGTTGACCGCTTCCGGCTCCCCGTTGGTGGCCTGTACGATTGTTTCATAGGGGAGAAGTCTGCTCATGGGCTAACACCTCCATTTCCTCCCGCAGTCGGCGCAAGTCAAGATAAATGTGCCGTCCGGCTGTGCTGCGTGTCCGTCCGTACCGTTTGCCGATTTCCGCATGGGTTAGATGTTCAAAGAAGTACAGGAAGATGATTTCCTGCTCTGTTTCTGGCAAAGAGGACAGGGCGGCGGCAAGATCTGGATTGCTCAACATAACGGTCTGACCGCAGACCGTGAACGGGTATTCCTCGCTTGACGGTGGCTGCGCAAAGTATTCATCTGTGGCGGCAAACGGCATGAATTTTTCTTCGGACAGGTATTCAAGGGAGATTTCCCGCTTCCACTTTGAATACAGCTTGCGGGCTGCGTCAATGGACGCATGGCGAATAACAATCCTGCAAAAAGCATTATGCGTGTATTGGATATGCTCTTGATATTCTTCAAATTCAGTCACGGAAAATCCCCCTTTCTGAATAATGTAAGGGGCGGCAGCACCCCTTGCTGTCGCCCCTTGATAGCCTACCAGCAAAGGTGGGCGGGGCTGTCAACGGCGGCGCGTATGCGCCGTTCATCTTGACCGTTGACTGGCTCGGCTGGCTTTGCTATCTATTAAATGTCTTTAGCTTTCATGCGTTCCATTTCTGCTTGCTTAATTTTCTTGTATTTGTCGCGGCCTGTTCCCCAATCTCCAAAAAACAAAGTGTTTAGAATGACAAACGGGAATAAATATCTTGTTTCCAGAGGTATTCTGCCACTGGCAAAAATCCAAATCGTCCCGGCAAGAATTAAAACGGGAATAATTCCGCCCCAAAGAGGGCTTTTTAATTTCGTACACAAAAGGTATTCTGCAATTAAAAGTACCCCAGCAATAGCAAATCCAACAACTAACTCAATCATGGTTATTTCTCCTTTTCCTGTTTATATTTTTCGATAATAATTTTTGCGGTTTCCAAATCAATCCGGGAGTCAACCGCTAACCCTTTGATAAATGTCGAAAATGGTTCTTCCTCCTTTTGGTCGCTCAATTCGATTTTTTGAATGAGCTTATCCAATCTAAGACGAACTGTGGGATAGGATACCTCATACAAACGTGCAATTTCCTTCAATGAACCTGATTTCAAAACAAAGTTCTTTAGAAAAGTTGCGTCCTCCGGCTCCAATGCAAGTATCCACTGCGGAATTTTGTCTATCTCCAACTCAATTCTCCTTTCTTATTGACTTTAACAATATTGAGTATAGCATAAATAAAATTAAAGTCAAGAGGAAAATCAAAATAAACTTTAGGAATAGTGGTGGCTGTCATTGGTCTTTGCTATTGTGTTACTTTATGGCACATGAGCATTTGCGCCAGGGTTATCGTTGCCGTAGCCTTCCAGCAGGTTGATAACTCCCCAGATGCCGAGGCCAGCGCCCAGAGCGATAACGAGGGTCTGAAGAACGGTGATTGCCTGTTGAAAAAATGCCATATAGTTTTTTAGCCGGAATCTTCTTAAAAGATAGGTTTCTCATGTTTCATAGGCATACAAAAGCCGGAACAATCTGCCACCTTTTTGTGGTGGCGCGATTCCGGCTATCCTCCTTTTTCATTATTTTATTTGCGATTGTCCGCTTTGTACGCCAATGACCCCATAAGGGGCAGGTGCGGCGAATAGACTAAAATCACTCCTTTCACAGCGGAACAGTATTACTCACCCTCTGCGTCTACTTCATACACATCGCAGATCTCATTGGGCTTGAGTTTGAGCTTTGCAGATAGAAACGCTTCAATGTCAAAGGCGTTCTTATCATCCGCATCGGCAGTGTACTTGAAATTGGGGTGTTTGGTAATGTCGTATTTATCCGAGAGGAAAGGACGCACGCCGCGCAGCTGAAGGATGCACTTGCCGCCATCCATAACAGCCAGTTCGTCCTGGCTCATCAGCTCTTTCCCCAATTTCTGATAATTGAGAGAGTGGGAGGTTTCCCGCCCACGGCTCTCGCCGGTGTTGTAGGTGTCTATGGTCTCCTTGCCCAGCACGGCGGCCAGTTCTTTTAGAGTGGTCGGCTCCTTGCCACCCAGAAAGATGGACGTATCCATGTTGCCGATAATGGTATCGGCATTGTCTTTGTAGATTGCTTTTAGCTGGCTCTGTGCCTGCAACACCAGACAGGCGGAGATCTCACGGCTTCGGATGGTGGCAACCAGCTTTTCCAGTTTTGGGATCTGCCCGATGTTGGCGCACTCGTCAATCAGACAGCGCACATGGACCGGGAGCCTGCCGCCATACACATCATCAGCCTTTTCACAGAGCAGATTAAAAAGCTGGGTGTAGCACATGGAAATTAAAAAGTTAAAGCTGTCATCGGTATCGCTCATAATGAGGAACAACGCTGTTTTCCGGTCCCCCAGGGTGTCCAGTTCCAGTTCATCGTAGGCTGTGACCTCCCGCAGCTCTGCAATGTCAAACACGGCAAGCCGCGCCCCGCAGGAAATCAGAATGGACTTGGCAGTTTTGCCAGAGACGAAAAGTCAAGGACTTTTTCATCAAATTCAAAAAGAAGTTACATTTTGCGGACTTCCTCACGGAGCAGACGCTTGATTTTGTCCTCCATCGTCTCTTTTGCGGTCTGGCTGAAATGCACACGGACGATATAGGTTGTCTTTCCGATCTGCTTTCTGACAGTCGGGCAAGGGGCGGTGTTGGTTGCGGTATTGTTCATTCAAAATCCTCCTGTAAATGAAAAATGCCCGGTGACTGTTCATCATCGGGCGATGTCGGTATGAGGGAACAAGGCAAGGCGGCAACATTAAGGTATCTATAAAAACCTTGCCGTCTTTGCCACGCTTGCCGTGTTCCTGTTGTCAGTCTCGGAGATAGCAGACCCATGCTGTGCCGTCTTTCTCGGTCACAAGCCTGTCCCCGATACGGCTCTTTGCCGTTCTCATGGTGCGTGAGGAAATCCCACGCTCATTGACCGTCTTTTCCAGCTCTGCACTTGGCATACGCTTTCCATCTGCCAGCAGTTCCAGAATGAGCATTTGCGCTTGTGCGGTCTTGCTTTCCGTCTTGGCTGTGTCCGTTCCGGCAAGCAGTTCATCGGCGGTAATGTCATAAGCTCCTATCCATTCAAAACCTTTCTCGTCTCCCAGAGAAAAGGCAAGGGACTGTCCGGGCGGCGCAAGGGAGCTTTTCTCATGGATCAGCACCCTCGTTGTGGGGCTGTCCTTCAGCTTGCCGATAAAGAGCAGACTGCGGACTGCCGCCGTAATGTCGATAGACCCTAATCCCCGGTAGGTGCTTTGCGTTCCTGCGGCTTTGTTGAGGTGTCCGATCAGCACGATAGCGCACCCGGTAGCCTGTGCAATGTCTCCCAGACTGCGGAATATCGGGCGCACCTCGTTTGCCCGGTTCATGTCCACATCTGCGCCCAGAAACGCCTGTACCGGGTCAATGATAACCAGCCTTGCGTTGTTTTCCCGGATTGCCCTTGCGATGCGTTCATCGGCAAGGGTCAGTGGTGTGTCTCTATCGTCAATGACAAGCACTTTTTCAAGGTCTGCGTCTGCTTCCATCAGTCGGGGCTTGACCGTATCACCCAGACCGTCCTCGGCAGTCTGGTAAATGATATTGAACGGTTCAAGGGTTTCCATACCGGGCAAGGGCTTTCGGTTGGTGCAAGCCGCCGCAAGACGCATGGCAAAGTAGGTCTTGCCCTCGCCGGGGTTGCCCTGTATGATGGTCAGCTTTCCAAAGGGGATATAGGGAAACCATAGCCAATCCACGCTCGTCAGCTCCACATCTGCCATGCGGAGCATGGGAACAGGCTGGGCGGTGGGCAGCTCTCGCAGCGTGATTGTTTCGGCTATGAATTTGTGGCTCGGAATGTCCTTTTGCTGACGGAGAACATCGTTCCAGTCTTTCCTTGCCGGGACAAGGCGCATGACGGCGATCTTGCCGGGAATGGACTGTGCCAGTCGGGTACAGGCTTCGCTTCCTGCGGTGTCGCTGTCAAGGCAGAGGAACACTTTTCGGGTGTCCTTGCGTTCAGAAAGGAAACGGTCAAGGGCTTTGCCCGAAACGCCGCCCAAGGCAAGATAATTTCTTGTCTGCCAATCCTGCGGATAAAGGCAGATAAACGATAACAGGTCAATCGGCGCTTCAAAGACAAAGAGCTGATTGCCATTACCCTCGTGTCGGAACGGATAGGATTTGTCAGACCCGGCAATGTCCTGTCTGAATGGGTCTGCCGTTCCTCGCACATGGGCGTATCTCGGCGTACCGCTTCGGTCTCTGCCGACAAACACAACATTGTGCCGCTTTGCGTCCTCGTAAATATCCCCGGAAAGAAGAAAAGCCTCAACAAGCGTTTTGTTGAGACCTCGGCTTTCGCAAAGATATTGAATTGCTCTGTCGGCTGTTCGGTTGTGCAAGGGCAAGTGAAACGCTGTGGGCGGTGCTGTGCTGGCTTCGCTCTGTCCCTCACCGCTTTCGCCGGTTAAGAGCTGGACAGCTTCGGGAAAGGACTTGCCGTAAAACTCCATGACAAAATCAATGGGATAGCCGCCCTTGCTCTGGCTGTGGCGAAACCACTTGTTACCTCGGATAGTCAGACTGTCATGTTCTTTCCAGCGGTATTCTCTGCCGCTTTTGATTAGTGTCTCTCCCTGTGTTCGGAGAAAATCTTCCAGACTGACGGCGTTTGCACGGTCAATCTGTGCTTGGGTGTACTGCATGAGGTGTCCTCCTTTACTTGTTGTCATTCGGGGACGGCAGATAGCCTAAATCCTGCAACATTTCAATCTGCTGGTCGGTAAGGGTAGCTTCAAAGGCAAGCTCCTCTCGGGTGCGCTCGTCCAGCTCGATAAGGTCGGAAAGGGGTCTGCCATCGGTCAAAGGGTCTCCGCTTAACAGGCGTTTCGCCATTCTGCGGACGGGGTTTTGTTCGCTTTTCCAATCGTGATAATTCATCGTGTCATATCCTCCTTTTTGTGTCGTGTTTGGGGTCGATTTTGGAGCTTTTCTTGCTCTGTGTGCTCGTTAAATCGGGCGGCAGTATCTACACATGACTTGACCTTCCAAAGACGGTGTAAATCGTCTCTGACGGTCTTAAACTCGCCGTAGGTGGTTTCATGCGCCTGTTCCAAAGCGTCATACTCTGCGGACAGCTTTTTCATATTCACCTTGCCGTCCGGGAACTCCCCGGTCAGCTTTCGTCTGGCGGCGTAGAACTGT
>ENA-UOJP01002337-UOJP01002337.1-human-gut-metagenome-genome-assembly--contig:-C102-NODE-2337-length-15594-cov-131.711758_pt1 | contig 15594 bp, 16 predicted proteins | sample MGYA00242353_ERZ723900 | MGnify/ENA metagenome assembly ERZ723900
CCCACAAATCCTGCTTATATCACCACCGTGTGGGGCTATGGATATAAGTGGGGCTTTTAATGCCGGCCGGGCGGCCGGGACCTAGAACCAAACCCAGGTGGTGACAACAAGATCCATGAAGAAAATCACAGGTATCCGAAAGCGGTGGATGGTGAACTCCATTAGTGTGGTGCTGTTTATCGTGCTGCTGGCGGTGGCGGCCTTCTCCGCCGCGATGGGGAGCTACTACTATTCCACCCTGAGTGAGTCTCTCAAGCAGAAGGCGGAAAACGCCATCAGCAGCTTTGACTACTACCGCACAGAAGCCGAGTATTACGACAATGCCCGGGCGGTGGTGGCCGGGGAACCCAACAGCGACAAGCTGGAGGTAGAGTATCTGGATGCCGACGGCCAGATTCGCTTTTCCAGCTCCGACCTGACGGCCTTTCGCTCCCCCGGAACGCCGGACATTGCCGAGGCCATCAGCATGAAGCGCACTAAGGTATGGATCGGCGCCGACCCCAGCACCGGCGAGCACATCATGGCCGCCTCCAGCCCCCTGATGATCGACGGGGAGGTGGTTGGGGTCATGCGGTATGTCACCTCCCTGAATAAGGTGGACAAGCAGATTATCATCATCGTGGCCATCGCCTTGGGCATCGGTCTGGGTATCCTGGGCATGGTGTACTTCTCCAACCTCTACTTCATCCGCTCCATCGTAGACCCGGTGGCGGGCATCACGGAAACCGCCAAGCGCATCGCCGCGGGCTCCTACGGCGTACAGATTGAGAAACGCTATGACGACGAAATCGGCGCCCTCACCGACACCATCAACGACATGTCGCTGAAGATCAACCAGAGCGAAAAGATGAAAAACGAGTTTATATCGTCAGTGTCCCATGAACTGCGTACTCCCCTGACCGCGATCAATGGCTGGGCGGAAACCATCATGAACGGCGAGGTGCGGGACGCGGGAGATGTGAAGAAGGGGATGGGGATCATCGTCTCCGAGGCGCGGCGGCTGACCAACATGGTGGAGGAGCTGCTGGAGTTCTCCCGCATCCAGGACGGCCGCTTCACCCTGTCAGTGGAGCCCATGGACATCAAGGCGGAACTGGAGGATGCGGTCTACACCTACCGGGAGTTCTTCCGGCGGGAGGGCATTGAACTCAACCACTTCGACTGCGACGAGGAGTTTCCGCCCATCGCGGGGGACCCGGAGCGGCTGCGGCAGGTGTTCTGCAACCTGTTGGACAACGCCGCCAAGCACGGCGGCTCGGGCAAGCGCATTGATACCGCTATCGCCCGGGACGAGGACCAGGTGGTTATCACCATCCGGGACTACGGCCCCGGTATCCCGGCCGAGGAGCTGCCCCACGTGAAGTACAAGTTCTATAAGGGGTCCTCCAAGGCGAGGGGTTCCGGCATTGGACTGGCGGTGTGCGACGAGATTATTACCCGCCACGAGGGTACCCTGGATATTGACAACGCCGAGGGGGGAGGGTGCATTGTAACCATCCATTTGCCAATCCGAGCTCAGGCGGTAATCGAACAAAAGTTCTAAAAATCAAACCCGCGCCCCTTGCAATCGGGGCGCGGGTTTGGTACAATAGACGAAACGATTGAATCCAATTAGTTAAGGAGAACAGTGTACGAATGCCAAATGAAACAAAGCAATCCTGCGCCACAGCCTACAAGACCATGATCGGCGGACAGGCACTCATTGAGGGAATTATGATGCTGGGACCGGAGAAGAAGGCCGTTGTGGTGCGCAAGCCGGACGGCGGGTTGGAGGAGCAGGTGGAGGAGCGGGTGCTCATCAAGGACAAGCACCCCGCCCTGGGCCTGCCGCTGCTCCGGGGTGTCTTCAATTTCTGCTCCTCCCTGGCCAACGGCGTCAAGGCGTTGATGTACTCGGCTTCCTTTTTCCCGGAGGACGAGGAGGAGCCGGAGGAGCCCTCCCGGTTCGAGCTCTGGCTGGACAGACACCTGGGCAGCGAGAAGGCCGCCTCCTTTTTTATCACCGTGGCGGTGGTGCTGGGCATCGTTTTCTCCGTGGGGCTGTTCATCCTGCTGCCCACCGCCCTCACCGGACTGGTGGGCCTGGCCGTTCCCCTGCCCATGTGGCTGCGCAACCTGCTGGAAGGCGTGGTGCGTATCGTCATCTTCATGGGCTATCTGATGCTCTGTTCCCATATGAAGGACATCCGCCGGGTGTTCCAGTACCACGGCGCGGAGCACAAGACCATCTTCTGCTATGAACACGGCCTGCCCCTGACGGTGGAGAACGTGCGTATTCAGCCACGCCACCACCCCCGCTGCGGAACCAGCTTCCTCTTTGTGGTGATTGTGGTGAGTATCCTGCTGTCCAGCGTGCTGTTCTCCTTTGTGGAGGTGACAAACACGTTTGCGAGGATGGGGCTGCACCTGCTGCTGTTGCCGGTGATTGTCAGCCTGACCTATGAGCTGAACCGTGTGGTGGGGCGCTACGACAACCGGCTCACCCGGCTGGTGTCCGCTCCCGGCATGTGGCTCCAGAACTGGACCACCTTTGAGCCGGACGACTCCATGATCGAGGTGGGCATCCGGGCATTTACACTGGTGCTGCCGGAGGAGAAGGGGAAGGATCAGTGGTAAAGGGGACCGGCGGGATGAGGCACCAGCAGAAATAAAACCGCTGTGCCGCCCAGACGGCAGAGCCCACGTGAGGCGATGCATAGTTGTCCCATGAAGAAAATGGGGGGATAACCGCCTGGTATTCCCCTGGAGAGAGGAAATTAGAGAGAGACAGAGGAGTGGTTTCTGTATGGCGGCCACGTACAACAACCTCTACCTGGATGCCCGCAAGCGGCTGAGAGAGGCCGGCGTGGAGGGCGCCCAGCTGGAGGCGCGGGAGCTGGTCTGCTGTGCGGCCGGCAAGAGCCGGGAGCAGTTTTACCGGGATATGGCCCTTTATGCCTCCGACCCGGTGGAGGAGAAGCTGGCGGAGCTGCTGGAGCGGCGGCTGGCCGGGGAGCCGGTGGCCTACCTCATCGGGGAGTGGGAGTTCTATGGCCTGGGCCTGGATATCACCCCCGACGTGCTGATCCCCCGGATGGACACCGAGGTGCTGGCCGAGCGGGCCATCCTGCTGGCCCGGGCCGCCGGAGAGGGGGCGAGGGTGCTGGATCTGTGCGCCGGGAGCGGCTGCGTGGGTCTGGCGGTGGCTGCCAACGTGCCAGGCTGCCGGGTGGTGCTGGCCGATGTGAGCGAGGCGGCCCTCCGGCTGTGCAAGCAGAATGTCCGCCGCAACGAGCTCAACGCCCGGGTGACCTGCGTTCAGGCCGACGCCCTGGAGCCGCCCGACGCGGCCCTGTGGGATTTCGACGTGATCGCCTGCAACCCGCCCTATATCCCCACCGGGGACATCGCGGGGCTGGACGTGAGCGTGCGGGACTACGAGCCCCGCTCCACCCTGGACGGCGGGGCCGACGGACTGGACTTTTACCGGGCCATCGCCGCCCGGTGGGGGGCCGCCCTGCGGCTGGGCGGAGCCCTGCTGTTTGAGGTGGGCATCGGCCAAGCCGGCGACGTGGGGGCCATTCTGGCCCAAAATCAGTTTGAGCAGATTCAGACCTTCCAGGACACCCAGGGCATCGGCCGGGTGGTGGAGGGCGTTTTGAATTCATAAGGGCGGGCAGCGGCCCGCCCGCCGTGAGAGGAGAAGTACACACATGGCAGACAAGAAGAAGGCCGCGGTGGAATCCGCCGCCCCCGCCGCCGATAAGAAGAAGGCCCTGGAGACCGCCATGGCCCAGATCGAGAAGGCCTACGGCAAGGGTTCCATCATGCGCCTGGGCGACAACGCCGACATCGTGGTGGAGGCCATCCCCACCGGCTCCCTGTCCCTGGATCTGGCCCTGGGCATCGGCGGCGTCCCCCGGGGGCGCATCATCGAAATCTACGGCCCCGAGTCCTCCGGTAAGACCACCCTGGCCCTCCACATCGTGGCCGAGGCCCAGAAGCGGGGCGGCGAGGTGGCCTTCATCGACGCCGAGCACGCCCTGGATCCCTACTATGCCCGGGCCCTGGGGGTGGACATTGACTCCATGCTGATCTCCCAGCCCGACACCGGCGAGCAGGGCCTGGAGATCTGCGAGGCCCTGGTGCGCTCCGGCGCCATCGACGTGGTGGTGGTGGACTCCGTGGCCGCCCTCACACCCCGGGCCGAGATCGAGGGCGACATGGGCGACTCCCACGTGGGCCTGCTGGCCCGCCTCATGAGCCAGGCCCTGCGCAAGCTGGCCGGCTCCATCGCCAAGACCAACTGCGTGGTCATCTTTATCAACCAGCTCCGCGAAAAGGTAGGCGTGATGTACGGCAACCCGGAGGTCACCACCGGCGGCCGGGCGCTGAAGTTCTATGCCTCCGTCCGCATCGACGTGCGGCGTATCGAGTCGCTGAAAAGCGGCTCGGAGATCATTGGCAACCGCACCCGGGCCAAGGTGGTCAAGAACAAGGTCTCTCCTCCCTTCAAGGAGGCGGAGTTCGATATCATGTACGGCGAGGGTATCTCTAAGATCGGCGAGATCCTGGATCTGGGCGCCAAGCTGGATCTGGTGCAGAAATCCGGCTCCTGGTTCGCCATGGGGGAGACCCGCCTGGGCCAGGGCCGTGATGCGGCCAAGCAGTACCTGAAGGACAATCCGGAGGTGTGCGACAAGCTGGAGGCCGACATCCGCCGCAACGCCTACAAGCTTATGAGTAGCCAGGCCCGGGCCGCGGCCAAGGCCGCAGGCCGGGCGGTGGACATCTCCGCCGAGGACTTCGAGGATGCGGATTCGTAAGCTGGCCCCCTCCGTCCGGGTGGGGGGCCGCTGGCTCTGCCACCTGGAGGACGGAACCATCCTCCGCCTGGGGGAGAGCGAGGTAGTGGCCTTCGGCCTGGGCACCGGCAAGGAGCTGGATGAGGCGGAGCTGTCCGCCTTGACCGAGGCCGCCCGCGCCGCCCAGGTGCGGGAGAAGGCGGTGGAGCTGCTGTCCGCCCGCCCCCTCTCCCGGAAGGAGCTGGTGGAAAAGCTCACCGCCCGCCCTCGGAACCGGGAAAAGGAGCCCCTCTGCGGCCGGGAGGCCGCCGAGGCGGCGGCCGACTGGCTGGAGGGGCTGGGCTATCTGGACGACGGGCAGTATGCCCGCACGGTGGCGGAGCACTGTGCTGCCAAGGGCTACGGTCCCGGCCGCATCCGGGAGGAGCTCTACCGCCGGGGGGTGCCGCGGGACTGCTGGGACGGCGCTCTGGAGGGGCTGTCCGGCCCGGAGGAGGCCATCGACGCCTTTTTGCAGAAGAAGCTGCGGGGGGCGGAGCTCTCCGACCCAAAGGTGCGCCGGCGGGCCGCCGACGCTCTGGCCCGCCGGGGCTACCGCTGGGAGGACATCAGTGCCGGCCTGCGCCGCTATGGTGCGGAGCCGGAGGAATGGTAGGAAGAACGCGGCGGACCGCCGCATGTGAGAAAGGAGCACAGACCATGGACACGATGGAAGCCCTGCTGACCCGCCGCAGCATCCGGAAGTACAGGCCGGAGCCGGTCTCCATAGAGGATTTGAAGGAGATTCTGGCCGCCGGGGCCACCGCCCCCTCCGCCGTCAATATGCAGCACTGGTATTTTGTGGCCGTACAGGACCCCGCCGCGTTGGAGGAGGTCAAGGCCATCATGGGCGGCGTGGTGGAGAAATTCCAGCCTGTGCTGGAGGAACGCTTTTCCCGCCACCCGGAGCAGATCGGCATCACCAACCGCTTCCTGTCCACCCTGGGCGGGGCGCCGGTGTGCCTGCTGGTTTTCATGCTCAAGCCGGACTATCCCGATCGGGACGGAGCCATGCAGAGCGTGTCCGCCGCCATCGAGAACGTGCTGCTGGCGGCCTGGGCCAAGGGCATCGGCTCCTGCTGGCTGTCCGCGCCCCAGCGTATGGGCTTCGGCCCTGCGTTCCAGCGCCGCTTCGCCCCCGACAAGGGGGAGTTCGTGGCAGCGGTCACCCTGGGCTACCCCGACCAGCAGCCCAAAATGCCGCCCCGGCGGGACGGCCGCTATCTGATCGTATAAGGAGAAGTTTTCATTGAAGGTTGCATTTGTATCCCTGGGCTGCGCCAAGAATCTGGTGAACACCGAGCAGATGATGGCACTGGTCCGAAGCGCTGGGCATGAGATCACCGCCCAGCCCGAGGGGGCGGACGCGGCGGTGCTCAACACCTGCGGCTTTATCGACTCCGCCAAGAGCGAGGCCATTCAGAATATCCTGGAGCTGGCCGAGCTGAAAAAGGAGGGGAAGCTGGGCAAGCTGCTGGTCACCGGCTGCCTGTCCCAGCGCTATCAGGACGAGCTGATGGAGGAGCTGCCCGAGGTGGACGGCGTCATGGGCACCGGCAGCTACACCGAGATCGTCCCCGCCCTGGAGGAGCTGATGGCCGGGGGCACGCCCCACCGCTTCGGGGATATCGACCACACGGAGGAGGACGGGGCGCGCATCCCCGCCACCCCCTCCTACACCGCCTACCTGAAGATCGCCGAGGGCTGCGACCATCGGTGCGCCTTCTGTATCATTCCCAAGCTGCGGGGCCGCTACCGCAGCCGTACCATGGAGTCCCTGCTGGCGGAGGCCAAGACCCTGGCCGACGCCGGGGTGAAGGAGCTCATCGTCATCGCCCAGGACATCACCCGCTACGGCATTGATCTCTACCATAAGCGGATGCTGGGGGCGCTGCTCACCGAGCTGTGCAAGCTGCCCTTTCACTGGATTCGCCTGCACTACCTGTACCCCGACGATCTGGACGACGCCCTCATCGACGTGATCGCCCGTGAACCCAAGGTGCTCAACTACATCGACATCCCCCTCCAGCACATCAACGACGGCATCCTGAAGCGTATGTGCCGCCGCTCCACCAAGGCGGAGATCCTCGCCCTGCTGGCCAAGCTGCGGGACCGCCTGCCTGGTCTGGTGCTGCGCACCTCTCTTATCTGCGGCCTGCCCGGCGAGGGGAAGGCGGAGTTTGAGGAGCTGTGCGAGTTTCTGCGGGAGGCCCGTATCGAGCGGGCGGGCATCTTCCAGTTCTCACCGGAGGAGGGCACCCCCGCCGCCGAGATGGAGGATCAGGTGGACGCCGCCACCGCCGAGCGCCGGGTGGAGCTGGTGGTGGAGCTTCAGTCCCGGGTGATGGACGCCTTCAACGAGGAGCGCCTGGGCGAGTGCCTGGAGGTGCTGTGCGAGGGCTTTGATGCCGAGATGGGCTGCTATGTGGGCCGCACCTATGCCGACTCCCCCGACGTGGACGGCAAGGTGTACTTCACCGCCGGCGGCCTGGTGCCCGCCGGGGCGTTCGTCTGGGTGCGCATCACCGGCACCAGCGACGGGGATCTCACCGGCGAGATAGAGGAGTGAAGCAATGAATACCGCCAATAAGCTGACCATGCTCCGGGTGGCGCTGATCCCGGTGTTCCTGATTCTGCTCTATCTCCGCTTCCCCTTCCACATGTATTTCGCCCTCACGGTCTTTATTCTGGCCAGCGTAACCGATTTTGTGGACGGCTACATCGCCCGCCACTACAACCAGGTCACCGACTTTGGCAAGTTTATGGACCCTCTGGCCGACAAGGTGCTGGTCATGGCCGCCCTGCTCTGGTTCGTAGAGGCGGGCCGCTTGCCCGCCTGGGTGCTTCTGGTGGTCATCGTGCGGGAGTTCGCCGTCACTGCCCTGCGGCTCATCGCCGTGGAGCGGGGGCGGGTAATCGCCGCCGCCTGGTCGGGCAAGGTCAAGACGGCCTCCACCATGGTGTGCATCTGCCTGATGCTGCTCATTGCCCGGCCTGCGCTGGATCTGGTGTGCGCGGCGGTGATCCTGGTCACCACTGTCTACTCGGGCGCGGAGTATTTTGTGAAGAACAAAGATGTGGTGGACTGGAGTAACCTGTAATGCTGGATTTTACGAAAGAGCTTTGCCCCGACCGGCCGCTGATCCACCCAACCTCCCAGACGAAAAACTGCCGGTTCGGCCGCTATGTGGAGATCGGCGACCACTGTGTGCTGGAGGAGACCGAGGTGGGGGACTACACCTACTGCTTCGGCTCCAACGACATCATCTATACCGCCCTGGGCAAGTTCAACTCCATCGCCACCGGCGTGCGCATCAACCCGGTGCAGCACCCGGCCAAAATCCGGGCGGCGGCCCACCACTTTACCTACCGCTGCTCCCACTACGGGCTGGGGCCGGATGACGCGGCTTTGATCGACTGGCGGAGGCAGAACCACCGGGTGGTCACCGGAAACGACGTGTGGCTGGGGCACAACGCGGTGCTCATGGGCGGCGTCACCCTGGGCGACGGCGCGGTGGTGGGCGCGGGGGCCGTGGTGACCCATGACGTGGCGCCCTACGAGATCGTGGGCGGAGTACCCGCCCGGCACATCGGCTGGCGCTACCCGCCCGAGCTGATTGCCGCCATGGAGCGCATCCGCTGGTGGGACTGGAGCCACGACATGCTGAGGGAACGTCTGCGGGACTTCGACGACGCGGCGGCCTTCTGCCGGAAGTATGACCCGCAATAGTGAAGGAAGAAGCAGGTCCGGCTGTTTTACGCAAACAGCCGGACCTGTTTTGAAAAGAGGGAACAACCGATGAACTTTCACACCTTCGGCGCGGAGGGCCGCCCCAGCATCCTGCTCATCCACGGCGGCGGAAATGCCTGGTGGAACTATCTGCGGCAGGCCCGCCGGCTGGCGGAGGACTACCATGTGATTCTGCCCACCCTGGACGGGCACGGGGAGGAGTATGACAGTCCCTATCTCTCCACTGAGGCCAGTGCGGAGGGGATTCTCCGGTATGTGGACGCCCACTGCGGCGGCCGGCTGTTTTTCCTGGGCGGGGTCTCCCTGGGTGGGCAGATCGTGATGGAGCTGCTGGCCCGGCGGCCCGGCGTGGCGGAGAAGGCCCTCATCGACGGGAGCATCTGCATCCCCCAGCCCCGCATGGCAAAATTCTGCATCGCCTCTCTCCGGCTGGGGTGGGGGCTGCTGTTCAGCCGGGGGGCGTGCCGGATGCAGATGGCCCTGCTGCGGCGGATGCCCCGGCTGCGCTTTCCAGCAGAGTTGGAGGCGCTGTACCTCCAGGATATGCCCCGCCTGCGGCGGGAGACGCTGGAGACCATGTACCGCACCTATATGGGGACCTACCGTCTCAAGGATGCCGTGGCGGGCACTACCGCTCAGGTGGAGTACTGGTACGGCGAGCGGGAGATGGCCTGCGTCAAGGCGTCGGCCCGGCTGTTTCAGTCTCGGGTGCCGTCCTGCCGCGTCCGCGCCATCCCCGGGGCTGATCACGGCACCTTGGCGGTCTACCGCCCGGAGGAGTGGCTGGAGCGGGTGCGGCCCTTTTTGGAGGAGACCTAGGTCAGCCGAACAGACCGGTGAACAGCAGACTCGGCAGGGACCAGATGACTAGGGCTGTGAGAGCGGCACCTATGACGGAGCCAAACGTCAAGGAGAACATTGCCCGCTCCAGAGAGGGGCGCTGAGGCGGCTTTGGCGTTTCAGCCGCAGAACGTTCTGAGCTTCAGAAGATCCGCTGGAACAAATCAGATATGAACGCCAGCAGGGGAATGGCGTTGATACCTAGCACAATAGCTAAAACGGTCATCCAAAAGCTCAACGGCTCCCTCTGTGTTCGGACAGGCGGAATGTAGATGGGTGAGGAGACCTCCTCGCCTACCACAATTTTAGAGGAGATACCGTACCCGGCCAGTACTTGCACCAACCGCTGGGCCTCACGCGGCTTCAGGTGAGTGACCAGCACCGCCGGGGCCCGTTCCAGCAGGGCTTGCGCATCCTTCTGAGAGAGGCCCAGCTCCTTGGAGAGACAGTGCAGAGCGGCCGGGATATCCGCGTGTGGCCCCAGACCGGTGAACACGAGCGAGTACTGCCTAGGGGCCCGCTTGGGGGGAGGGAAGCTCTGGAGTGGATAACCGCAGTGAATGCAGGCCAGGGCTTGGTCAGATACCTCTTTTCCGCACTCAGGACAGGAGATCAAGGCCATAAGATACCTCCTCTTGTGTAAAAGCTGGGGGATTCCGGTTCCATAATAACAGGTTAATCTATGGTTTGCAACCGTACTCCGCCTTGACACATTTCTCGGAACATAGTAGTATACTAGAACAGTTAAATTGCGTGAGGAACGGAAATGGTACCCAGCGAGTAACCCGCCAAAGAGGGAGCGTTACCGGCTGAGAGCGCGCCCAGGGGGTAACTGGGGAATGTGTACCCGGGAGCGCGGGGGATATGGATGCCCCCCGGCTGGCCCCGTTACCGGCCTTTGAGTGAGAAATGAGAGTGGAACCGCGATTTGTATCGCCTCTTATGCCGTCCGGCATGGGAGGCGTTTCTGTTTTTCAGGAGGTGTTTGGACTGACGCGGCTGTGCCATCCCTGAGACTGATCACGGTACCCTGGCGGTCTACCGCCCGGAGGAGTGGCTGGAGCGGGTGCAGCCCTTTTTGGAGGAGACCTCGGTTAGCTGAACGGAAGGGTGAACAGCAGAGTCAGCAGAGACCAGATGACCAGGGCGGTGAGTGTGGCGAATACGACAGAAGTGAAGGTCAGGGCATCGCCCGGCACCGGAGAGGGGAGCTGGGGCGGCTCCGGCACCGCCCCATCCACCAACTGGACGGGAGCGCCCGCCCGACGGAATACCTCCAGCAGTGCAAGGGCCTCCTCCTCGGTGAGGCCCTCCCGCAGGGGAACCGGCTCCCGGCGCGCTTGCTCCAGCAGACGTATGCCCTGCTCCCTGGAGAGGCCCAGCTCCTTCATGAGGGCGCGGAGCGTTCTGCTGCGGGCATCCGGATAGGCGGGGCGGGCGGTGAGGCGGACGGTAAAGCGGTTGGGCCCTGTGATGGGGCGGAAGTCCGCATACGGTGCGGCGGAGGAGAGGGGATAGCCGCAGTGAATGCAGGCCGGAGCCCGGTCGGATACCTCTTTTCCGCACTCAGGACAGGAGATCAGGGCCATAAGATGCCTCCTTTTGTGTGAAAGCGTGTGGTTTCAGCCCCATACTAACAGAAATCCCCCTGAATTGCAACCGCAAAGCGCCTTGACACATTTCCCGGAACGTGGTAGTATACTAGAACAGTTGAATCGCGTGAGGAACGGAAATAGTACCCAGCGAGTACCCGCCAGAGAGGGAGCGTCACCGGCTGAGAGCGCGCCCAGGGGGTAACTGGGGAATGTGCGTCCGGGAGCGCGGGGGATATGGATGCCCCCCGGCTGGCCCCGTTACCGGCCTTTGAGTGAGAAATGAGAGTGGAACCGCGATTTGTATCGCCTCTTATGCCGTCCGGCATGGGAGGCGTTTCTGTTTTTCAGGAGGTGTTTGGACTGACGCGGCTAGGCGAGACCCTGCGGGCCTATCAGGCCCGCGATCCGGCGGCCCGGAGCCGGCTGGAGATTTTTCTGCTCTACCCGGGCGTGCACGCGCTCATCTACCACCGGCTTGCCCACTTTCTCTACCGGCACCGGCTCTTCTTCCTGGCCCGGCTGGTGAGCCAGTGGAGCCGCTGCTGGACGGGAATTGAGATCCACCCCGGCGCGCAGATCGGCCGGCGGCTGGTCATCGACCACGGCATGGGCATCGTCATCGGCGAGACGGCCGAGATCGGCGACGACTGCCTGCTCTACCACGGGGTCACCCTGGGGGGCACCGGCAAGGACCACGGCAAGCGCCACCCCACCCTGGGGAACAATGTGATGGTGTCCGCCGGAGCCAAAGTGCTGGGCCCCTTCAAAGTAGGGGACAATTCCCGCATCGCGGCCAACGCGGTGGTGCTCAGCGAAATACCGCCGGAGGCCACCGCCGTGGGCGTCCCCGCCCGGGTGGTGCGCATCGCCGGGGAGAAGGTGGACTTCGCCGGGCAGGTGGACCAGATCCACGTGACCGACCCGGTGCAGAAGGAGCTTCAGGCGTTGAATTCCCGGCTGGAATGGCTGGAACAACTGATGGATGAACAGGCAAGGAGTAAGAATCTATGAAAATCTACAATTCCGCAACCCACACCAAGGAGGAGTTTGTCCCCCACGAGCCGGGCAAGGTGTCCATGTACACCTGCGGCCCCACAGTGTACCATTTTGCTCACATCGGCAATCTGCGCAGCTATATCATGGAGGACGTGCTGGAGAAGCTGCTCCGCTATGCGGGCTATGATGTCACCCGCGTCATGAACATCACCGACGTGGGACACCTGGCCTCCGACGCCGACACCGGCGAGGACAAGATGCTCAAGGGGGCCCAGCGGGAGCACAAGACCGTGATGGAGATCGCCCAATTTTATACCGATGCCTTCTTTGCCGACTGCAAGAAGCTGAACATCAAGTACCCCGACGTGGTGCAGCCCGCTACCGGCATGATCGGTGACTATATCAAGGTCATCTCCTCCCTCATTGACAGGGGCTACGCCTACTTCGCCGGCGGCAACGTCTACTTCGACACCTCCAAGCTGGAGAAGTATTATGTGTTCAACGACCACGACGAGGAGGATCTGGCCGTGGGCGTCCGTGAGGGCGTGGAGGAGGACGCCAACAAGCGCAACAAGAACGACTTTGTGCTGTGGTTCACCAAGTCCAAGTTCGAGGATCAGGCCCTCAAGTGGGACTCCCCCTGGGGCGTGGGCTACCCCGGCTGGCACATCGAGTGCTCCTGTATCTCCATGAAGTATCTGGGGGAGCACCTGGACATCCACTGCGGCGGCATCGACAACGCTTTTCCCCACCATACCAACGAGATCGCCCAGTCGGAGGCGTACCTGGGCCACCCCTGGTGCAAATACTGGGTGCATATCCACCACCTGAACACCAACTCTGGCAAGATGAGCAAGTCCAAGGGGGAGTTCCTCACCGTCTCCCTGCTGGAGGAGAAGGGGTATGATCCGCTGGTGTACCGCTTCTTCTGCCTCCAGTCCCACTACCGCAAGGGCCTGGTGTTCTCCTGGGAGAACCTGGACAACGCTAAGGCCGCCTATGACAAGCTGGTGGCCCGTGTGGCCGCCCTGAGCGGTGAGGGAACTGTGGACGAGGGGGCCGTGGAGCGGTTCAAGAACGACTTCCTTGAGGCGGTGGGCAACGATCTCAACACCTCTCTGGGGGTTACCGCCCTGTACGACGTGCTCAAGGCCGGCGTGAACGACGCCACCAAGCGGGCGGCGCTGGACAGCTTCGACCAGGTCCTGGGACTGGAGCTGCTCGCCCACGCCGACGCCCTCAAGGCCCAGCAGGCCGCACCTGTGGAGGGTGCGGAGGAGATCGAGGCGCTGATCGTCAAGCGCCTGGAGGCCAAAAAGGCCAAGAACTGGGCGGAGGCCGACGCCATCCGCGACCAGCTCCGCGCCATGGGTGTGGAGATCAAGGACGGCAAGGACGGCACCACCTGGACGCGGGTATAAGCCGTCAGGAGGAGACCGGAAACCGGTCTCCTCTTTGCTTCGTTTCGTATTTACAGATACGGGGGAGGGCCTTCCCTTGCCAAACAGGCGGAATATCGGTAAAATAGAGCCATTATAGCGGATTCAAGCGCGGGAAAAAGGGGTGAAAAGGACGGAGAGGCAGACACAGAACGACTTTTCCAGGGGGAGCATGGCGCGGAACATCCTTCAGATGGCGCTCCCCATGACGGTGGCGCAGCTCATCAACATCCTCTATAATGTTGTGGACCGGATGTATCTGGGCAAGCTGCCGGGGCACTTGTCCCTGACCGGGCTGGGGCTGTGCCTGCCCATCATCTCCATCCTCATGGGCTTTGCCAACCTGTGCGGCATGGGGGGCGCGCCCCTGTGCTCCATCCACCGGGGCAAGGGGGAGGACGGGGAGGCCGAGCGGATTTTAGGCAACTCCTTTGCGCTGCTCCTCCTGTTCGGAGCGGGGCTGACGGCGCTGGGGCTGGCCTTCCGGCGGCCCATCCTCTATCTCTTTGGGGCCAGCGATCTGACCTTCCCCTACGCCAACGACTACCTGACCATCTATCTGCTGGGCACCCCCTTTGTGATGATCGGACTGGGTATGAACCCCTTCATCAACGCCCAGGGCTTCAGCCGCATGGGGATGATGACGGTGGCCCTGGGTGCGGCGGTGAACATCGTGCTGGATCCCATCTTCATCTTTGCCCTGGATATGGGGGTGCGGGGGGCGGCCCTGGCCACCGTGCTCGCCCAGGGTTGTTCCGCCCTGTGGGTGCTGAAGTTCCTCACCGGACGGCGGGCGCTCCTCCGGCTGCGGTGGAACACCCTGCGGCTCCAGGCGGCGCGAGTACGTCGGATCCTCGCCCTGGGCACCTCCGGCTTTGTCATGTCCATGACCAACAGCCTGGTGCAGGTGCTGTGCAACGCCTCCCTCCAGCACTACGGCGGCGACCTTTACGTGGGGGTGATGACCGTCATCAACTCCATCCGGGAGGTGGTGTCCATGCCGGTGCAGGGCATCACCAACGGCTGCCAGCCGGTGCTGGGCTACAACTACGGCGCGGGGGAGTACGAGCGGGTGCGCCGGGGCATCCGGTTCACCACGGTGCTCACCGTGGGCTACTCCGTGGCGGCGTGGGCGCTGGTTATGGCCGTGCCCGAGCTGCTCATCCGTATCTTTAACGACGAGCCGGAGCTGATCGCCGCGGGGATTCCGGCCTTCCGGCTCTATTTCGCCGCCTTCTTCTGCATGTCCTTCCAGTTCATCGGGCAGTCGGTGTTCGTGGGCCTGGGGCGCTCCAAGAGCGCGGTGTTCTTCTCCCTGCTGCGCAAAGCCTTCATCGTGGCCCCGCTGACGCTCCTGCTGCCGGGGCTGGGCATGGGGGTGGACGGGGTTTTCGCGGCGGAGCCGGTCTCCAACGTGCTCGGCGGGCTGGCCTGCCTGCTCACCATGTATATCACGGTCTACCGGCGTCTGGGCCGGTAAGACCGGGGGCGGATTTCCGAAAAGGGAAATTCCGCCCTCTTTTTTTGCCCGGCCTGAGATATTTCCCGCCCCTGGCGGGTATTCTCAGTGAAAGGCCTTTCAAACGACGACCGCAAGGAAGGGAGTACCCATGACAGACGAGACATTCGAGCGGGTGGCCCGCACCTACGGGGACATGCTCTACCGGGTTGCCTACCACGCCCTGAAGAACCGGGCGGACGCGGAGGACGTGACCCAGACCGTCCTGCTCAAGCTCTACCAGCAGGGCGACCGCTTTGAGAGCGAGGAGCACCGGAAGCACTGGCTGCTGCGGGTGGCGGTGAACGAGAGCCGTCGCCTTCTGCGCTCCTTCTGGCGGAGCCGCGCCGTGCCGCTGGATGAGCAGTTGGACGCGCCGGTGTCCGACGACCCCGCCAAACGCGAGCTGTTCCAGGCCGTCATGGGCCTGGAGACCAAGTACCGCCTGACCATCTATCTGTATTACTACGAGGGCTGCTCCGTCAAGGAGGTCGCCGCGGCCCTTCATGCCAATCCGTCCACGGTGCAGACCTGGCTCCAGCGGGCCAGGGAGCGGCTGCGGAGGGAGCTGTCCGAAGAAGAGGAGGGAAAGGGCTATGTTTGAACCCAATCAATACCGTGAACTCTGCTCGGAGCTGCATGTATCCGAGGA
>ENA-UOJP01002340-UOJP01002340.1-human-gut-metagenome-genome-assembly--contig:-C102-NODE-2340-length-15570-cov-4.461811_pt1 | contig 15570 bp, 18 predicted proteins | sample MGYA00242353_ERZ723900 | MGnify/ENA metagenome assembly ERZ723900
CCTGCGGACCTGTGGAACCCGTCGGGCCTTGCGGTCCCGCCGCGCCGATCGCGCCGGCATCACCCTTATCGCCTTTCTCGCCGCGTATCCCCTGCAGTCCCTGCGGGCCTTCGGGACCGGCGACGCCTTGCGGCCCTCGCTCCCCGGTCGCTCCTTTCTCTCCCCGAGGACCGGTGGGTCCGGTCGCTCCGGTGGCCCCCGGTGGTCCTGTGTCGCCCTTGTCGCCCTTCTCCCCTTGCGGACCCTGGTCGCCTTTCGGAAGCCCCAAATTCAAGGTTTTGTCGCTGCCGGCGCCCGTGAGCGACGCGCTTGCCTGTGCGCCGGGGGCGAGCGTGTCCACCGAACCGATTTTCAGGCCGGTGATGTAGTCGCCTTTCGGCTGTTTACCCGACAATGCGTTGTTGAGCGAGTCGATGTCGTTTCTGGTCACGTCGGCGCTGAACGTCCAGGCGTCGAGTTTGAGGCCGGCTCCAGCGTAGTAGGCGTGGCCACCATCCCCGATGGAGGATTCTCCGCTGTTGCCGCCGGCACTGGCGCCTCCGGATTCGTAGGTGACGGTGAGCACGCCTCCCGAAACCTTGACGATCTTCTTGGAGATCTCGGCAGTGACGACGAGGCCCGTGTTGTTGTCACGGCCCGTGACCAGGTCGCCGACGTCCGCGTCGATGCCGTCAGGAATGTCCACGTCGATGGTGCTGGTGTTCCGAAGTTCCTGGAATTTCTGCCTGCCCTTGTCCTCGAGCTCGTCGGCTTCGGCGTTGGACAACTCGTATGTGGCGGTGCGTTCGTCAAGGCCTTTGAGTGTCTGCGTGTGGCTGAACGTGCCATTCGCGTCGGCGTACCAGTGGATGACGGTACGGTCCTTGAGTTCGCCCTTGCCCAGGCAGATGAGATGGTTGATAGGGTGCGCCGCCTGTTTGGCGGTGAAGTCGATGAGGTCCGAGTCGATGCTGTCGCCGATCGTGCGGACGGGCATGGCGCTCATGGCCACCTTGTCGCCGTCATTACGCAACCGGAGTTTGAGTCCGCTTGCCCTGAGCATCTTGACCAGACCGCTGTACAGGTCCACGTACCGGTCGAACTGGCAGGTGGTCTTGTGGTCGGCGCTTTCGTCGGTGACGGTGAACAGGCCTTGCAATCCCGCACGGCTGACGAGCGTGCGCATGATGACGGGAATCGTGCCGGACAGAGTGAGGTAATCGTTGTTCCCGTCCGGTTCGATGATCTTCGAGGCGAGCACTCCATGCCAGTCGCGGCCATGCCATGTGACGGTGGACAGGCCTCCGTCCACGTCGACATCCGTGTCGTCGATGATGCCGCCGTACTCGGTGCCGTCGATCATGATGCGGCTCCCCGCCTTGAGCGCGGCGTCTTCGACCTGCAGGTCGAAGTCGTTCTCCCCGCTACCGAACGCGAGGTCGAGCGTGTATGAGGCGTGGCTCGCCACGGGTTTGCCTGTGGCGTCGGTGACGATCAGGTCCATGGCGGTTCGCTCCTTTCCTCGCAGACCGTCAAGTCGAATTGGAATCCTCCCGGCCAGCTGATCGGCTGTGTTCCGGGCGCGAGCGGTTGGAACACGTACCGGCCGGAATCCTTGCCCGACCCTCGCACGGCCTGCGCGAAGCAGTTTGTGGCGAGACCTGTGCCGCTGACCATGGTGACGGTCCTGACATCGCCGGTGCCGTCGATTTCCAGACGCGAGCCGGATGGCACGGTCACGTCGACCTCGTACCGGTTGTTTCCGATGATGACGTACGGTTGCGCGCATGGTCCGAATATCGTGAGCTTGACCGGCTGCGGGATGGACGTGTCGTTGACGATCTCGGCACCCAATGCCATGCCGGCGAAATCATGCGGATAATCATATGGATAGTCAAGGTCGGCGGTTCCGGAATCGTATCGCGGCGTGAAATGCGTCATGGTCGGACGGCGCCACACGCCATCGGCCAGCACGATGGTCAACTGCGTCTCGACCATCGTGGGCGTGATGGATTGCGGTTCGCTTTTCGTGATCCACGCTTTGGCTTCCCATTCGCCGTCGGCCACGAGCGTGCCCGGGTTCCCGGATGCCATGTCGGCGTCCGCGAGGCGGCGCAGTAGGTCGAGCGTGGCTGGAGAATCGTGGATCTTCACGGTGACTGTCGCCTCGCGTGCCTTGCGGGTGATGCCCGTCATGCCACGTGAGGCGAGGCTGTAGTCCCAGACGCGGGCGCGCAGTCCCGTGAGCGTCTCGCCGTACAGCGGCCCCTCGAAGCCGATGCGCTCACCTGTGGCCGCGCACACGTATTCAAGCGATTGCACTTCTCACCTTCCTTGCGAAGTCGCGGTCCCCTATCGTCGGCGTGTACCTGGCGATGATCGATCCAAGGTCGTCGTGCAACGATTCGACGGCCGTGATGAGTTCCCGCAGATCGCCGTCGCCGGCATTGGCGCCGGTGCCGGCCGTGACGTTCAGCCTGCCGGTCTTCGACCAGTCCGCGTCGGAGAGGCTCATCGTGGAGACGAGCGAATCCATGGAACGGCTGACCACATGCGCGGAATCGTCGATGCCCAATGCCATGCCACGTCCGACCATCACGCCGACCTCGTCGCGGAACACACGCGACGGGGAATGGATGCCCAAAGCGTTCTTGGCCTTGTCCACCAAGCCCGACAACGCGTTGGTGATGCTGGAATACAACGAGCCGACCATTCCTGTGATGCCGTTGATCAATCCCTGGATGATGTTGCGTCCCGCGCTGACGAGCCAGCTTCCCGCGCCGGACACCGCGCTCCGGACGGTTCCGCCGATCCCGCTCACGACGCTCCCGACACGGCCAACCATGTTGCTTACGGTGCCGACGATGCCGCCCCAGACGCTCGACACAATGCTTCCGACGCCATTCCACAACGCGGCCCACACGCTCCGGATTGTCGAGCATGCGGCGGATACCACTCCGCTGACCATGCCGATGCCGGCGGAGACGACGCCTTGGATGCCGCCCCACACTGCCGACACGATGCCCTGGATGGCCGACCACGCGGCGCTCCAGTTCCCGTTGACGACCGCGAGCGCCAGTTGGATGATGCCTTGGATGACGGCGAGTGCGGTGCTGATGACTGTGGCGATGATGGTCCATGCGCCTTGTACGACGGTGGATATGGTGTTCCAGAGTCCGTTCCAGACCGTGCTGATGATTGTGACGGCGGTTTGGAAGATGGTTTGGATGTTCTGTATTCCTGCTTGCAGGAGTGGTGTGATGGTGGTGATGTATGGATGGATGCCGGTGTTGATCGCGGTGAGCGCGGTCATGATGATGGGGCCGATCGTGTTCCAGACGTTTTGGAGGACGGTGGTGATGAGTGTCCATCCGGTTTGCCAGATTTGCTGGATTTGGCTCATGGTCTGGGTGATGAATATGGCGATGGCTTGCAGGATTGGCTGGCATGCGGTGCTGATCTGGTTCCAGATTCCCATGAACCATGTGGCGAAGCTGTTCCAGAGTCGTTTGCCCGTTTCGGTTTGGGTGAAGAACCATGTCAGCGCGGCCACGACCGCGCCGATGGCCACGACAAGCATGCCGATCGGATTCGCATCCAAGGCAGCGCTGAATGCCAGCTGCACGGCGGTAGCAGCCTTGGTCACCGCGCTCCACGCCGATTGAGCTGCCTTGACAATATTGAACGAGCCGGCGAGTTGCTTCAGTGCTCCAGCCGCGCTTCCCGCGTCGGAGATCTTGCCAATCAAATCGAACGTGACCGTAGCGGTCTTCTCCACACCGGAGGCAGTCGCGGAAATGGCCTTCAGTCCACCGGAAACTGTCTTCAGCCCGGCCGAGACGATATCCCAGCCTTTGACCGCGAGCAATGCAATGGTGATGGCTTTCAACGCGCCGGATACCAGTGCGCCGTTCTGCTGCGCCCACTGTCCGACCGACTGCAGCCAGCCTCCCACCGTCATGAGCACGCCGGTCAAAGTGTTCAACAGTCCGGCGAAGCTCTGCGCCGCGGAACTGGCGGTGCGCGCGCTGTCGTTGAAGCCGAAGGCCTGCGAGACCGCGGCCGCCAATCCGGAAACCAGCGAGCCCAATCCGGAGATGACGCCGGTCAGGCTTTCAAGGAACGGCTGCAACGCGCCCGTCTCGATGAACGTGTTGACGAACGTCTTCGCCCATCCCGCCGCGTTCGACAACGCCTGCGCGACCGAAGCGACCACTCCCGCGAGCGCGCCGGCGGTTGTGGAGAACATTGTGGCGGCTTCGCCGCCATTGTTGAGTCCGCCTATGAGTGATGTGATTGCGTTCCAGAGGCCCGTGAGTTGGCTTTTGAGGCTGGCCGTCGCCGAGGCGAGCATCTGGAAGCCGGGGATGTTGGAGATCGTGTCGCCAAGGTTTTTGAGTTTCGCCTGTGTGGCGGGTATCGCGTTCTCGAGACCTTGTTGGAGTGCCGCTCCGACTTTTTGCAGGGTTGGTGTGACGGCTGCGGTGAATGTGTCGATGAGTGGGATGGCTTGGTTGAACAGGCCGCGTAAGCCGTCGAGGACTGGTGTGGCGGCTGTTTCTCCGAGTCGGCTCAACGCGGCTTTCACGTTGGCCAGGGCGCCGGTGAATGTGGTGCCTGCGGATAGTGCGGCGCCGCCTAGGCCTTCCTGCATGGCGTCGGCGAAGGTTTGGAAGTCGATTTTGCCGTCCGAGACCATGTCGGACACTTCGGCGCTGGTCTTGTTCAGATGCTTGCCGAGCATTTGGAGGACTGGGATGCCGCTCGACATGAGCTGGAGCATGTCGTCGCCCTGGAGTTTGCCTCGCGCGGCGACGGAACCGAAGATCATGCCGATGTCAGTGAGGCTTCTGCCGCTGATCTGCGCGGTGTCGGCCACGGTCTTGAGGATCTTGGTGAGCTGGTCGCCTTCCTTGATGCCGGAGGCGGACAGGCTGGCCGCGACGGTCGCGGCGTCGCCCAATCCGAACGCGGTGCCCTTGACGGATGCGAGCGCGTCGTTCATGATCTCGGTGACGCTCGCGCTGTCGTGGCCGAGGCCTTTGAGTTTGGCTTGCGCGTTCTCGATGTTGAGGGCGCGGGTGAAGCCGCCTTTGGCGGCCAATGCGGTGATGCCGCCGGCGAGGGTGGCGATCGCGCCTGTGCCGACCTTGCCGATTTTGCCGAATGCTCCGCCGATCTTCGAGATGAGGGTGCTGGAGCTTTTCTTGGAGGCTTTGTTGACGGCGTCGCCGATGTCGCCTTCGATGCTTTTGCCGAATCCTTTGCCGGATGGTTCGACGTGGACGTATGCGACGCCTATGTCCTGTGCTGCCATCGTGTTTCCTTATTCGTAGGTTGGGATTCCGATGGCGGTCGGAGTCAGAGGTCGTCGTTGATGTGGAAGTAGGCTTTGAGCCGTTCCCTGTCCTCGCGTTGACGGCGGGTGAGGTTGTGCGTCGGGGTTGGCGGGCGGAGCGGGTCGTGCTCGTGGTCGAACCATGGGCGTTTGCGTTGTCCGGACAGCGTCCAGACCGCCTGTTCGGCTCCGTCGGGCGCGTAGACGGCGTTCTGCAACGCCATCCACGAGTGGCTCGTATGGTCTTTGAGGATTTCGCGGGTCAACGCCCAGGCGAGTCCCCAATCGACTCGTGGACGTTGGCCTTCAACCCATTCCCGGAAGCGTACGGGCCTGTAGATCTGCCCGTACGCTCGGATCCAGTCGTAGGCTAGTGCCGCGCGATTGTTGTTCCAGAGGTGGGCGAGGTAAACGCTTTTGGGTCCAGTCCGGATTCCTCGGCCCACGCCTTGATGGTCGCGGTGAGGTAGGCCATCGGACGTTTGGTCTTGCGCAGCACGTTCCAGAAGTTCGGCTGCATCGTCTGGAAGTAGGCGAGGAACGTGCTCACGCAGGCCGTGGTTTCCTCGTCGGACAATGCTGGCTTGCTTTTGATCAGGAGGATGGCCTGGACGAGTTCGATGGGCAGTTCCGCGTTGTTGAGGTTCGGCAGGTCGAGTTTCGCTCCGGCGACCTCGAGGTGCACGTCGGGTTTGAGCTCTTCCGCTTCGGTCAGGTCTACGTCCACGACATGGTATTCTTTGTCGCTCATGTTGGCTCCGTTCTAATGGTTGGCGGTTGAATGGGTGTCCCGTGCGGCCGACCGCCATCGGCCGCACGGGAAGAATCAATGGGCTACTTGGCGTCTTCAGTGACGAGGCCCCATGCGTGGAACTGTTCGCCGTTGGTGCCCTTGAGCATCTTGAACGTCATGCTGAAGTTCATGATCTCGCTGGATTTCAGGCTCACGTCGTCGCGGTCGCTCACCTTCGCGTTGGTGCCGTACAGGAGGAAGGGGCGGTCCTGCTGGTCGAGCGCGACCAGCACGAGGATCCACTCCTTCTTCAATCCGGCGCCCTTGATGCTGATGCCGCCGTCGGATTCCACGTCCACGTCGAAGTAGGCCGACACCACATCATTGCGGCCCTCCATCGCGGCGAGCTGGAGCGTCCAGTAGCCCGGATCCGTGTCGGACAGGACGATGTCGCCGTTGTGGGCCTTGTAGTCGGTGCTGTCGCCCGGTTCCGGATGCAGTACGGCGCCATCCTCCGTGGAGTAGCCGATCGGCTTCTTGCTTGCCGGCGGGGTCCAGGCCACTCCGGTCGGAGCCACGAACGTGCTGTCGCCCTTGGGGAACAGGAACAGCGCGTAGTTCTTGATCAGGCGCACGTTGCCTGCGGTGTTGCCGCTGGACACGTACCCGTAGTCGGTCGCGCCCTGCGCGGCGACGGTGGTTTTTTCGTTGTTGTCAGACATTCGTCTGCACCTTTCCGTTCTTCGCGTGTGGCGGCACGTTGTCTTTGGTTGTGTTTCAGTTGACGGTGACCTCGAGCAGGAGCACGCCGTACGCGCACACCAGCCTCTTGTCCTCGTCCGTCATGCGTACCGGCCCGGATTCGAGTGACGCGTCGATGAGCGGCGCGACGTTTCCGAGCCCGATGATCTCCCTCGCGATGTCGGCCCACAGGCGTGCGGCCTTGTCCCAGTCGCCCGTATGGTCCTCTCTCATGCATCGCACGCTCAGCCGCAGCCGCACGTACTGCGAGATTGGGGTGCTCATGCCTTGCATGGAGTCGGCCAGCGTGGCTTCGGTGAAGGGAGGTTCGAGGTCGCTTCGTTCGATGGTGTCGAACGTCACGTCCGGGAACAGTGTCCTCAGTTTGGGCAGGAGCAGGGGTTCCGTGCGCCGGGGAGTGACCGGGATGCTCATACGCGCATCCTTCCGAGCGTGTCCTCTAGCGTGCCGTGCGCCTTCTCCACCGGTGCCGGGCAGATGATCGCCACGCCGCTGCGGTTCTTGCCGTCATGGTCGCGGACCATGCAACGGTCATCCTCTACGGCGGCTTCGGCCGCGTCCCTCATGCGCGAGCGCAATGTCTCGTTTTTGAGGACCTGTTGGCTGAACGCCTTGCGGTTGAATACGAATCTGCATCGTTTGGCCATGCTTATCCTTCCCGTTCGCCCACGGTGATGACGTCGCCGATGTGGCGTCCGTGGAGGTTGTTCCACACTTGCGGCTTTCCTTTGACGGGCAGGAGGATGCCTCTGACTTTGATCAGGTCGGTGGCCTGGATGCCGGTCGGTTGGCTACCGCGGATGTGGATCGTGTATTCGATGGTCTGCGGGCTGGCGTTCTCCTCGGTCTGGTCGGTGGTGGAGGTTGGCGCGACCATCGCCTGGAACGTGCCGACGCGGACGGGTTTGCCCTGGATGGGGTTGCCGTCCGTGTCGGTGGTGGACTGGCCGCGCCACACTTCGATGGTTTCCACTAGGACGTCTCCCCCGTTGCCATGTCGACGCTGAACGCGCGCTGAGCGTTGATGCCAAGGATGCGTTTCTCGTCGTCGCGCAGCCAGAGATCGCCGGTGGGCGCTCCGAAACTGTATTGTTCGCTGAAGCTGCCGGTGGTCTGGTTCATCTGCGTGATGCCGCCGGGAATGTCGTACGGGTCGGCCTGCATGATTCTGCGGACGATGTCGCAGGTGATCTTCGTCAGCAGGCGTGGCCGTTCTTTTTGGAGACGTTGCCAGTTCAGGGAGCGTTCCTTGATGTAGTCGGTCACGTCCGCGAGATGCGTGTCGGCCTTCTCACGTTCCTCGTCGGTGAGTTTGTGCCACCTCTGTTCGAGGTCGTCGGAGGTGGCGAACACGTCTGGTTCGACAGTCATGTCGGACTCCGTCAGGCGGTGAGCAGGACGAAGCGGTTGATGTCGCGGATACGGAAGCCGACCTCGATTTCGATTCGGACGGCGAACATGTTGTGCTCCCACAGGTTGACCTGCTTGCCGTCGATGGTGATGGACGCCTGGTCGGAGATGCTGGTCTGCATTCCTTCGACGGAGCCCCATGCGGCGGAGGAGAATTCGCCGCACACGCCGAGGATCTCTGCCTTGGCCGGTCCCGGTGTCTCGGATACGGCGGGCACGTGAACGCCCTTGCTGATGTAGGTGCGGTTGCCGAGCACGGTGCTCACGTCGGAGGCGGCGGTGCCGTTGAGGAACAGGGGGCGTCCGTTGTTGTCGGTCGCCTGCCGGAGCACACTGCGACCCTGGGTGCTCAACGCCCAACCGTCCACGGTTCCATCCGCTTCGGACACGAGGTCGTCGGCTTTGTTCAGGTTCTTCCACACGTCCTTGCCGATGCTGACGGTCTGCGCGCTCTTCAGGGTGTCGAAGTCCGCTCCCGGAGCGTCGACGAGACCCATGATGGTCTTGTCAAACGTGCGGGCGATGGCTCCCGGACCCTTCGCGACCACTTGGTCGTAGAGAGCGCCGAAGTCTCGGCGGAACTGGTTGGAGAACGGCATGATGACCGCGATGGTGTACGGCAGCATGTCCTTCTTGCCGAAGGTGACGCGGCTCTTCGGCTTCTCCGCACCCTCATTGACCCATGCGGCCTCCGGGTCGCCGATGATGATCGGCACGCGAGCACCGTTGCCGGGCAGTTTCATCTCCGGCACGAGCTGCATGAACGCGCTCTTGTATTTTGCGGTCTGCAAGATCTCCGCCTGGGTTTCAGGGGTGAGGTCTAGACCGTTGCTTTTTCGGGTCATGGACGGATCTGTCATGGTTTGTCCTTTCAAATGAATGTTGTTTGCTGGTTGGCTCACAGGAGCGTGTTGCTCATGGCGTTGACGAAGTCCTCGCGGCTGGAATGTTTAGCCTTGGCCTGTCCGGTGCGGGCGCTCTGGTCCGCAACCGTGCCGCGGGAACGCATGTCGGCGAACACCTTCATGAGTTTCTCGGCGTATTCGCCAATCTGCTTCTCGTCGTCGCCCGCGAGGACGCTCGGGTCGGTGATGCCGTGTTTGGCCGCGACGTTGGCGCGTATCGTTGAGAGCTCCTTCTCATGTTCGGCCTGTTTGGCTTCGTTTTTAAGCTTCTCGTTCTCTTCGAGCGCTTTGGAGAGCTTCGATTCGAGGTCGGCGGTGTGGCCGGCCTTCTCCTTGAGTTCCTCATAGTCGCTTTTCCTGCCGCGTTCCCTGCCGAGGCGTTCGCTGATGATGCGGTCGACTTCCTCCTGCGTGAAGGTCTTCGGCTTCGCGTCGTTCACGTCCTTCGTGGTCGGAGCGTGCTGTCCCGGCTCCTGCTGGCCGTCAGCGTCGGTCTGATTGTCTTCTGCCATGATTGGTAGCTCCTTTTGTTTGGTTTTCCACGCCTGACGCCGGCGAGTGGGCGGCCATTCTTGTTGGTTTCGCGCATGGCTGCGCCCCGCCCCATCGCTGGGGTGTGAAAGGTAAAAGAAAAGCCATCACGTTTCGACGTGATGGCTTTCTGGGATTCAGAGATTTCCCAGCGCTTTTCTTCGCGCGTATTCGGACCGCAGCTCGTCGGTCGACACATAGTCGCCGACGGACCAGCGCTTCTTTCCTTCGTTCCTGACCCATTCATATTCGTCCTGTGGCATGGAGATGTCGCCATACTTGCGTTTGATTTCCGCAAGATGGCGCTCATCGGTGACTTCCTTCAAATCACCGGGCATAAACGTGAAGCGGTCGGAACGATCCATAGGCTCAATCATAGCAGTCTCAGATAAACGATCGGTCTGCCGTCGGATGCTCCAAGCCCTTCGAAACGAAGAGTCCTTCCTCTCGGCAGGAGAATTTCGTATTCTCCCGGATGCTGAGTGATCGGCTCCACATACACGCCGGCGCTTCCCGGCGGTACCAGGATTCTTGTGGCGATGCGGTCTTCCCCATCAACGTCAATGCCTCCCTCCTTGATGCTGGTGGCCATGTAGCCGATGTGTTCGAAGGTGCGACCGGTATTCAAATCGAAAAGCGACTCCATGTCGTTGACGTGGAACGTCGACAACCGCATCTGCCTGTCGACTGTGAAACGTTCTCGGGTGATATGGTCGGATATCGCTTCGTCGATGCATTCGACCTGATGGATGACGTCTTTCGACGGGTTTCGTCCGCCGAACAGGTAGCCGTTGATACTTTTGTAGCTGTCTCCGGTCCAATCCATCAAAGCCGCGATTTTCTCGTCGTTGGAGAATCTATCTCCAGGCATCCTGACGCTGTAATCCGACAATCTCGATAGTTCGGAAGCATTGATTGGAATCGATTTGCCGCTCCATCGAATCGTCGGTTGGGCAGTCACGCCATCATTGACCTCATCGTGATAGATGCGTCTCAATTGGGCTAGCGTGTCACGCCAGTCGCCGTCATCGCCGGCCGCGGCCTTGGCTGCCTGGTACATTTCACGATACTTGTCCGGATCGTATCCTTTGAGTTTGCTGCTGCCCCAGCTTGGCACGATGTCGCAGTCGCAGTCCGTATGGTATTGCATCTGCCGTCCGGCGGTGTCCTCGCTCAGGTAGGCGAAGCCACGCGAGGCGAGCATAAGGCAGAACGCGCATGTCTTAGCCCCTCGTGGGACGCGCGCCCAGCGAGGCTTGGTGGGATCGTTGGCCACGGCCCTCTGCATGGTCATCCGGCCGACCGTCTGAACCAGATTCTGCACGTATTCCAGCGCCTGCTCCTCGTCGGCGAACGTGGGCCACAGGTCGTCGATGGTTCTTCCGGCGTTGTTGTGAACGGCTCCGTTTTCATCTGGAATGACGTCCTTGTAGTGCAATCCCATGAAGTCGGTGTTGTTGAAACCGCCTTCCATCTGCCAGACCGCGCGGTCGGCGGTGATGGAAGGCGGCTCGTATTCCGGCATGTCGATTCCGCCGTATTGCGCCCATAGGTCGCGCACATGGCTGTAGTAGTCGGATGCGAGTTTGTTGGCCGCGTCGGCGTACCGGTTGATCTCCGCTTTGATGAGTTCCTGGCTTTCACCGTCCCAGACAAGTCCTGAAACGCTGTTGCCTGCCTCCTTCTGCAAGCGGCTCATGGTGTCCGTGTAATCCTCGTACAGGTCGTTGAGGTCGAGTTCAAGCCTTCTGTGTTGTTCCGGAGGCAGGTTCAGACTGTTCAGGCTCATTTCCGCCGCCTTCCGGTAGTTTGAGGCTGACCGGCGTCATGCCGGTGAATTCAATGCCTTTCAGTCCAAGCATCGATGCCGCGGATTCCGGTGTCACCCCGGCTCTGATCGCTACTCCCAGTGCGTCGAAGCTGTCCTTCAGCCCCCCCCGCAACAGTTGATTGCGTGGAAGCGTCGGTCTGGCGTTCCACGTCGTCCTGCGTCTGCTCCGTCTGTTGGCGCATGCCGCGAATCTGATCGAGTACCTGACCGGCCTGGGCCTTGCGCTGGTCGGCCTTCAGCCGGACGATCTCGCTTCGGCTCAATCCGGCGCGTGTCATGCCGACCTCGCTGTTGGCGAACGAGTCGATGCTTCCAGCGAGCTTGCTGAATGCGTCGGCGCTCATGGAGCTCGACGGCGTGTTCGGGTTCTTCCAGTCGACCTGCAGTTTCATCAGCTCCTCGTCGGGCACGGATGGATCCTGCATCCGTGCCACAAGACGGGCTGCCTGCAGGATCGATTCACCGAAATCCCGGTCGCAATGGCGGCGGACGTCGGGTTCGCGTCGGACACGATGCCGAGCGAGCTGGCGGGAATGTTCATCGCGCTGGCGAACATGGCGGCCCAGCTTTTCAGCATCGTCAAGTGCGGGTCCATGCTGGACGCGGCCAGTTGTGTCACGGTCGGGGACTGCCCGTCGATGTCCTTGCTGATCATGTTGTAGCGACCCATATAAAGCTTTAACGCGTCGTCCGTGCCCAACGAGGCGAGTTCTTCGGAAGTGCCTGTCAGCAGGATTTTTGGGAACGCGTAGAATTCGGCATTCGCTTCGGCGCGCACGATGGTGCGGTTCGCGCCGTCGATGATGGCCATAGCGTCCCGGCTGATGCGGGAGCGTCCGAACGGTTTGACCTCGGTAGCCTTGTAGGCGAGGCGGAACACGCTGCACTCGTTGTCGATGGTGGGTTGCTCATCGTCCACGCGCCACCAGTAGCCGAGACGGCGCTGCACGCTGATGTTGCGGTCGGGCATGTAGAGCACGAGTCCGGTGGCCTCGTTGTTGTCGTCAACGTCGGTGATGGCCATGCACGCCCTGACCCGCCGGTTAGGGTAATCCCAGACGGCGGCCGAGCTTTCCGCGGTATGCGTGCGGATGAGCGGTCTTCCTTCGAAGTCCCGGACGACGCTGAGGAACGAACAGCCGTGAATGAGCGCAGTCTGGATGGCCTGCTGCAGAACGCTAGTGAATCCGATGCGGCTCATGAAGTCCTGCAGTTCGAACGGGTCGTCCACGCCCGGCGAGACGAATCCCTCGAACACGCAAAGCTCAGCGAGCATATCCACAGCCTTGCGTGCCCACCCAAGCGGCGTGTAATGATCCTTGATGGACTTCGGCACAGTCAGTCCAAAATCAACCAGTGGCTCCTTGGCTTCGTAGTAGGCGGTGAGTGTTCGGTTGCGGCTCGCGTGGCGCGTCCATACCTCGGCGAGTTCGCGCAGCAGCGCGTTCTCCTCACCGGAGAGTCCGTCGATGTGCGTCGGCACGACGAGTTTCGGCACCGTTCCGGCTCCTCCCGTAGGTTTCCACCCGTCCGGCGCTGCCGTTGTCTGGATGTCGCTCATTTAGATTCCTCCGATGATCTGTCGTCTTCCGGGATGTCGGAGCGTCGTGAACGCCCCGTACAGGGCGAGTGTGATGGATACGAGCGGGGTTATGTCGATGTCACTGCCGAGCTTGTTCCATGCGATCGCGCCGGACTGTCCCAATGGACGCGTGGTCGCACCCTTGACGGCCGCGGCCAGCTGCGGCTGGTATTCGTCCCGCGGGTGCTTGAGCGTTCCGGCTTTGAGCATGTCGAGGAACCGGCCGCATGCTCGGCCCATCTCCTGCATGTTCGTGACCGTGACCTTCACATGTGCTTTCTTCAGTTCCGGCAGCAGGCTCATGGCGGGCGACTGCGCGTCGATGACCACGCTGGCGGTCTTCGGCCAATGTTCGGCGAGCCAGTCCACGGCCCACATGGTTCCCGCCTGCCGCGCGTCCTTGATGTTCGCCATCTGGACGATGGCCGAACCGTCCGCGTATCGTAGCGCCGCTCCGATGGTCAGCACGCTCCTGTCCGGAGGCATGTCGATGCCGAAGCTCACCGTGCCGCCCTCGGGCACGTCGTCGACGGCCGCGGCCTGCCACAGGTCGGGACTGATGGCGTATGCGGTGGCGGTCTCGTCCCATATGCCAAGCGCCTCACGACGGAATGAATCGTCCGACAGGTTGTTGCGCATGCGCATGATTGCCTGTTCGCTTGTACGTTTCGGATAGCTGGGATTCGCTTTAGCCCACTGTTCGCGGTCGTCCGGATCCGCGTCCTTGTCGGCGGCGAGCTCCACGTAGAGGAGGTTTCCGTCATGGTTCAGCGCGTGCATGCGTTTCTCCGTGAACGCATCGCACTGGTCTCCCGGCTTGGGTGGATTGCCCATATACACGACCAGGGGGTTAGGACTCGTGTTCAAAACCGGAATCATGTTGTCCATCGCGCGCACTGTGAGGATCTGCGCTTCGTCGAACACGGCCACGTCCACGCTGTGCAATCCTCGGCCGAAACCGTTCTCGCGGGCGCCGAACATGATGCGGCTGCCGGACGTGAACGTGATCTCCTGTTGGCCGTTTGCTCTGCGGATGCGTTCCACGTACCGGCCGAGCACTGGATTGTGCTCCATCTCGCACATGTCCGTGTATGTCTCGTCGCTGGTGCGCGGGTGGTGGGCGGTCCAGATGGCTTTCAGGTTCGGTGTGAGTATCGCCTGGAGGAACAACGCGGTGCCGACGGTGAAGGTCTTGCCGATCTGCCTGCAGCTGGACAGCACGGCGCCGTCCGCGCCACACGCATACTTGCCTTCCGCGTTCTTGGCGAACAGAAGCCACAAGAAGCCCTGCTGCCACAAGTCGAAACGGATGCCGGCCTTACGCGCGGCTTTGTTGATTCGAGTGAACTCGCTGCCGACGATGCCTTCCGGCTGGCGGAGGACCTTGGCGATTTCAGACAATCGACGCTCCGACATCGTCCGTCACCTCGTCTTCCTCATCGTCCAGCAGGTCGGTCAGACCGCCGCCTTGGAGCGCTTCGATGCGTTCGCATACGTCGATGAGCTGGCGGCTGATCGCGGGCAGCGCGTTCGCCGGCGTCGTGGGATCGGCCATGGCCTTGAGCAGCAGGTCACGGTTGTCTCGCAGTATGTCCAGCATGCTGCCGTCCATCATCCGTTCGAAGCTCCGCTGGTCGAGATCCTGCTCCGGCTTCTGTTTCGTTTCCACGGCTTTGACGGGCGGCTTACCGTTCCGGTCCCGTGCGGGCCTGTTCTTTTTCCGACGATAATCGGCTTTCTGGCGGCAGGACTTGGAACAGTACTTCTGCGGCCGCCCATGGCCGGATGGCCGGAATTCCTTGCCGCAGAGTTCGCACTTCATCGGCGCTTCCCTCGCTTTCCGACCTTTCGTTGTTTCCCCTGTTTCCGACGTTTGTATTCCGGGAGGGATATCGGCACTGCACCCGAGGCTACCCCAAGGGGGTATGGCCGGGTACCCTGCCCTGGTATCGGGTCAGATGCCGAACGTTTTGAACGGCATCGAGCTTGATTTCACTTCCTGTCTGCCAGCCAGCAGCGCTCGTGCGTGTTCGTCTGTCTTGTCGCTCTTCATCCTGTTGCATCTGCGGTGCGTGAGCCTGCAGTTCGCGAAGCTGTATGGATCACCGCCGCGTGAGACTGGTATGAGCTCGTCGACTTCGGCGCTCATCGGATGTGGTGTCTTCAATGTCTTGTCGACCGGCTGGGCGCAGATGGCGCACACGTCGTATGCGGCCAGGACTCTTGCCCTGAGCTGTCTGCGCCGCCAGCCGTTGCTGACACGCTCGTTGCGCCGCTTGCTCATGTGGCCTCCCCGCATGTATGAGCCCCGGGGTGCCGTGGATTTGCCGACGACTATCTTCGCCGTTGGCTTGCTGGAATGCCGGTATAGGGGCTCCCGTATATGGACACTCCCGTGTCTTGTAGGGGCTCCCCATCATCTGCGAATACCCCTCCCGGATTGTCAATACCCCTACCCCGGATTTGTTTCATGGGTGCCTTCGGCGGGATTCGAACCCG
>ENA-UOJP01002341-UOJP01002341.1-human-gut-metagenome-genome-assembly--contig:-C102-NODE-2341-length-15567-cov-9.244907_pt1 | contig 15567 bp, 19 predicted proteins | sample MGYA00242353_ERZ723900 | MGnify/ENA metagenome assembly ERZ723900
TAGGGGGGTGTGGGTTAGGGCGGCGGTGATGGCTTGGGACATGGCGCGGACGCCGGCGGCAGGGCCTTGGGGGTGGCCTTGGATGGCGCCTCCGGCGGCCAGGATGATGTCGGTGCCGAAGTCGTCGATAAAGCGCTGGACCATGCCGGGGTGGACGCCGCCGCCGCAGATGGGCATGGTGGGCTTTAAATGGCAGCAGGGCAGGCTTAACTGGTGGGCGGTTTTGAAGTGTTGCTGCCGGGTCAGGGGGTAGCCGCCGTAGGGGGTGTTCATCATGACCAGGTCGGCTCCGGCCATACGGGGGAATTTTCCGATGGACAGGTGGGAGCTGAGACCGCTGTTCAGGCCCTCGTTGCTGATTCCGCTGGCCGCGTAGTGGCCCATGACCGGGATGGGGATCTGCTCGGAGATGGCGCGGAAGGTGCTGTAGCCTACGGTGGAAAAGCATAACATCACGGCTTTGGCTCCGGCTTCTAAGACGGCGCTTAGGGTGTCCTTGAGACGGGCGGAGGAGTCGGTAATGTTGCAGATGTAGATGGTCTCCTTGCCGGTTTTTTCGTAGGCGGCTTTGGCGGCTTCGTTGTAGGCTTTGACCCGCTTGGCTGCGGGGCAGAAGTCCGGGTTTGCCAGAAGCTCGTCGTCCTTGATGAAGTCTACGCCGCCCAGGGCGGTTTCGTAGAAGATTTTGGCTCCGGCTTCGGGGGTCAGGCCGGTGCAGGGCTTGATCATGTTGAGAAGGAGCGGGCGGTCCCAGACGCCGGTCAGCTCACGCAGGCCCTGGATGCCGAATTTGGGGCCTTTGAAATGGCTGAGAAAGGCTTCAGGGAGCTGGAGGTCCACCAGCTTTACCTGGGCGCTGGTGGAGGCGTCGTTGCCCAGCAGGGTGGTGAACATCATGGGAAACTGGGGGCCGAAGTTTACGGTGGGGTAGGCGATCTGGATGAAGTAGGTGCGCAGGCCGTCGCCAATCTGGGTGCTCAGCTCGCAGGGCGGGGCGTCCAGAATATTCACGACACGGCCCATGTGCTTTTCACGCATCTCGTCGGTGACGCCGGGCACCGGCACCCATGTGCCAACGGTCTGCCCTACGGCCATGGTTTCCGCTTTTTTCACCACATCCACCGACGGATCCAGCTGGATATAGTAGGTGGCAAGGGCGTAATCCTGGTCCCGGACGTGTTCCGGGAGAACGAACAGGGATGGATGGCTCATCGGATTTCCTCCTTTTGGGATTTGCAGCTGCCGGATTGGGGGGAGGCAGCGTTTTTCCGGCTGCCGAACAGCGGCAGGACGGTGCGTATGATCGCGTTGAAACGGTCTGCGTCCCAGGCGCTTCTGCCGATAAACAGGCCGTCTATGTGGGGCATCTGAATTAGAAGGGGAGCGTTTTCGGGGTTTACGCTGCCGCCGTAGAGCACCGGGATGTCCAGGCCGGTTTCAGGGCCGAAGAGCTCGGACAGAGTTTCCTTGATCACGCGGTGGCGCTCGTCGGCGTAATGCTCGTCCGCCGGGACGCCGTTTACGCCGATGGCCCAGACTGGCTCGTAGGCGATCCAGAGGTTGGCGGCCTGCTCTGCGGTGATGGAGTGGAGGCCGATTTTCAGCTGGGCGCGCAGCGTTTCGTCGCTGAGACCGTAGGCTTTGTCCTCGGCGGTCTCGCCGATGCATAGAAGGGCGGTGAAGCCGGAGGAGATGGCCTTGGCTACTTTTTTCTCTTCCTCACGGTCCGTCTCGCCGAATACGTGGCGGCGCTCAGAGTGGCCGATCATGGCCAGGTTTACTCCGATTTCCTGCAGCATGACGGGGGAAATCTCCCCGGTGAACTGGCCTTCATCCTCCCAGCCCATGTTTTGGGCTCCGACCCGGATCCGTCCCCCGGCCACGGTCCGCGAGGCGGATTCCAGGGAGGTGTAGGACGGGATGACGAACAGCTCCAAATGGTCCGCCGGGATATCCGCCGTCAGCTGGTCCAGGCGGGAGAGAAAGGCGGTGGTGTCGGAGATGGTCTTATACATTTTTGTGTTGGTTCCCATGTAAAGCCGGTCTAAACGTTTCATATGTACCCTCCATCCGCTGCCGGTCAGGCCCCGGCCTTCATATTGTGATGTTCCAGCTCGTTAATCGCCGCCACTTTGGGGGTGGAGGAGCCGTCCTTGAACTCCAGGGTCAGCCATTCGCCCAGAATTTTCTTGGCCAGTTCCACGCCGATCACGCGCTCGCCGAAGCAGATCACATTGCCGTTGTTGCTGAGCTTTAAACGCTCGCCGGAAAAACTGTCGTGGCAGACGCCTGCGCGGATGCCGGGGAATTTGTTGGCGGTCATGGCCATGCCAAGCCCGGTGCCGCAGATCAGAACTCCTTCCTTAGTATAACCGCTGTCAATGATGGCCTGGCAGGCCTTGGCAGCCACGTAGGGATAGTAGATCGGATCGTCCGGGCTGTCGCAGCCCATGTCCTCCACCGTGTACCCTGCTGCTTCCATGTACGCTTTAAGCTGATTCTTCATGCTGACGGCCGCGTTGTCACAGCCGATGACTATGGTTTTCTTCATCTGGAAATCCTCCTTGCGATACGGTCTTGTTAAACCCATATTAGCACAGGAAAACCCTACAATCAAGACAAAAACAAAATAAAATATGGTATTTTTTGAGTTTTGGATCAAAAATAAGGTATAAATCATGCAAAAAATGTGCGATTTCACCTTAAAACAAATATAAATCAAGAAAAACAAAATTATTAAGGCGTGAAATAAAAACAAACAAAAATAAATAAACAAAATTATGATAAAAAGTATTGTTAAAACGAAAAGAATATGATACAATATACCCAGAAATTTTCGAAGAAGTTTTTTGTATTTTCATGAATTCACTAAAACAATATTAAGGAGAATTTGAAAAAATGCTGAGAAAAGAGCTGATCAGACTGGATGTGGAAGCAAAAACAGCTGAAGAGGCGCTGCGGATCATGGCTGGACTGTTTGTGGAGTCCGGGGTTGCCAAACCCAGCTATCCGGATGCCATTGTAGCCCGGGAGGCCCAGTACCCCACCGCGCTGCCTGCCACCGCGTTTGATATTGCGGTGCCCCACACATTTGCGGAGCATGTAAACGAGCCCGCCATGGGCATCTGCGTGCTGAGAGAACCGGTGGAGTTTCACCAGATGGGCTCGCCGGAGATCACCCTTCACCCGCGCCTGCTGTTTATGCTGGCGATCACCGATCCCAAGGACCAGATCAAGCTGCTGCGCAAGATCATGAAGCTGATCCAGAACCCGGAAGCGTTAAATCAGATCCGGGAGGCCGGGGATGTGGACGAAGTTTATTCTATTGTGAACCCGCAGCTGTTTTAACCCGCGGAGCACAGTGGAACAACTATAATATTTATCTCAGAAAGGAAGGTTTTATCTATGGGAAAGAAAAGTATCAAATTATTAACCGTGTGCGGCTCGGGCATTGTGACATCTTCGATGATTGCCAACAAGCTGACGGAGATGTTCGAGGACGAGGGCTATGAGGTTTCCGCGATGGAAGCCAATCCCAGCGAGATGGGAACTTATCTTGCGCGGGACAAATATGATCTGGTCGCCTACGCAAGCCCCATCGACGAGGATGAGTTAAACGGCACACCGGCTCTGCCCGCCATCGGTCTGATCACCGGATTGGGAGAGGATGAATTTTTGGAAAAAGCACTGGAGATCTTCAAAGCAGCTGGAAAGTAACTGTGGAAAGATAAGGGGGATAAACCATGGATATGTTTTTTGGAGCAGTAAAGGCATTCTTTGACACATTTAGCGCAGTCGTATTCGTTCCTATGATTATGTTCGTCATCAACCTTGCGTTTAAGGTAAAGCCCAAAAAGGCTTTTATCTCCGCATTGTCCGCCGGTGTCGGCCTGCAGGGCTTTAACCTGGTAATCGGAGCCTACGGCCCCATCATCGAGCCGATCATCACCCGCATGGTTGAGACCAGCGGCGTGAACCTGCCGGTATACGATGCGGGCTGGCCCAATACCTCGGTTGTGGCGTACTCCACACAGGCCGGTATGGTGTTCGTGGTAATCGCAATCCTGCTTCAGGTAGGTCTGTTCCTGTCCAGATACACCACCGTTTTCCAGGCGGGCGATCTGTGGAACAACTATTCCTACTTCTGCTGGGGTTCCATGCTGTACGTTCTGACCGGCAATATGTTCCTTGCTATCTGCCTGATGACCATGCAGCTGTTAATCACCCTGCTGATCACCGAGGTGATCGCCAAGAGATGGTCCACCTACTACGGCTATCCCGGCTGTTCCATCGCTTCCTTACATACGGCCACGGTGGCGGTGATCGCCATCCCGCTCAACTGGCTGCTCAACAAAATGGGCCTGTACAAGATCCAGATGGATCCCAACGGCATGCGTAAAAAACTGGGCATCATCGGCGAGCCCATGACCCTGGGCCTGATCCTTGGTATCCTGATCGGCTTTGTGGGAAATATCACCAGAATCACCCAGCTGGCTGCCTGGGGCGAAATCCTCAGCTGCGGCGTTGCGACTTCCGCTGTTATGTCCGTGTTCCCGAAGATCTCTTCCATTTTCTCCGGCGCATTTACGGCTCTGACAGAGGCTTCCAAGAAAAAGACCAAAGGCTTCAAGGGCGAGTGGTACCTGGCAGTAAACGACGCTACCGGTTACGGCGAGACTGCAACCCTGGTTTCCGGCCTGCTGACCATGCCCATCATCCTGCTGCTTGCGTTCGTTCTGCCCGGCAACACAACTCTGCCGATGGTAGACCTGGTTGCGATTCCTTACGTGATCCAGCCCATCGTGGCAATGTCCAACGGCAACGTGGTGAAATCCGTCATCGGTTCCACCATTGTATGTATCATCTTCCTGTATATCTGCTCCGCCTGCGGCAGCACATTTACGGAGGTTGTGAAGGTGGCCGGCGGCTCCCTGGGTTCCGGCGGCGCAATGATGGTTACGTCCTTTATTATCATCGGACAGCCCATCGGTTACCTGACCTTCCTGATATTCGCCAGCCAAAATCCGATCCTAATCGCGCTTCTTGTGGCGGTCTACGCGGTTTCCTACGTGCTGATCCGCAAGAACAAAGAGAAGATCTACGCGGCTCTGGAGAATCAGGCTCTGAATCCCGGAGGGATTGCATCTGCTGCACAATAGGGATAACAGCATAATTCGATGAATGACTGAAAATGCTGCACTGTTTAAACGGCAGTGCAGCATTTTTGACCACGGACTTTTCCCGTGGAGAACAGATTGGCTTTGAGGAGGAGACAAACATGGTTACACATCAGGGAAATCCGGTGTCCAAAGGCGCGGCGGTTGGCAGGGTTTACAAGTACGTTCCCTACCAGGCCGTGGTGGAACAGACCAGCATCCGCCCGGAACAGGTGGAGGAGGAGTTAGCCGCCTACCGGGCCGCCAGGGAGCGGGCCGGAGCCGAGCTTTCCGCCATGCGGGAGCGGCTGGGAGAGGGCGACGCGGACAAGGCGGCGATCCTTGGGGCTCACGCGGAGATTCTGGCCGATCCGGCGCTGGATGAGATGGTGTCCGGGCTGATCCGGGACGAATATTACAATGTGAAATGGGCGGTTGACCGTGCATTTTCCAAGTTTATCAAGATGCTGAGCCGGGTGAAGGACGATATGATCCGGGAGCGCATCGCGGATATGAAGGATGTGCGGCTTCGCCTTCTGCGCAGCTGCGACGGAGCCGGGGAGGTAAACTTAGGCGCGCTCACGGAGCCGGTGGTCGTGGTGGCCCAGGATCTGTTCCCGTCGGACACCGCTTCCCTGAAACGTGAGATGGTTCTGGCCATTGTGACGGAGGTTGGAGGGGCTACCTCCCACACCGCGATCATTGCCAGGAGCTATGAGATTCCGGCCCTTTTGGGCGTGAGCGATGCCATGAACCTTCTGACGGACGGACAGGTAGTGGGCGTTGACGCCATCGACGGAGTCCTGGCCACGGATTTGTCTCCGGAGGAGACTGCGGCCCTGGAGAAGAAGGGCGAAGCCTGCCGGATTCACGCCCGGGAGACGAAAAAATACCAGGGCGCAGAGCCGGTTACCGGGGACGGTGTCCGCATCGACGTGGAGCTCAACATCGGTTCCGCCTCCTCGGAGGAGCTGGAGGCCGCCTGTTTCACCGACGGCGTGGGCCTGTTCCGATCTGAATTCCTCTACATGGGCCGGGATACCCTGCCCGGGGAGGACGAGCAGGTGGAGATTTACACCAGGGTTCTGAAGGCCTTTGAAGGGCGGCCGGTGACTCTGCGGACTCTGGACATCGGCGGGGACAAGAAGCTGGACTGCCTGGAGCTGCCGAAGGAAGAGAACCCCTTCCTGGGAAACCGGGCGCTGCGCCTGTGCTTCACCTACCCGGAGATTTTTAAGACCCAGCTTCGGGCCGCGCTGAGGGCCGCCGTGGCGGGGGATCTTTGGATCATGTTCCCAATGGTGGGCAGCATGGACGATATCCGCAGGGCAAAAGCCGCGCTGCGGGAGGCCGGGGAGGAGCTGAAGGCCGAGGGTAAACCCTTTGGAACCGTCAGGACCGGCATCATGATCGAGATTCCCTCCATCGCGCTGATCGCGGACATGGCGGTCCGGGAGGTGGATTTTGCCAGCATCGGCACCAACGATCTCTGCCAGTACGCCACCGCGGTGGACCGCATGAACCCGGCGGTCAGCACGTATTACCAGAAATACCACCCGGCCATGTTCCGCCTGATCCGCACGGTGGTGGAGACCTTCAACCGGGCGGGTAAACCCATCTGTGTGTGCGGGGAGCTGGGCGGAGACGAGCTGGCCGCGGCCGTGCTGGTGGGCCTGGGGATGAGAAAACTGAGCATGGGGCGGGCCTTCGTGGCCCAGACCAAGAAGATGATCACCGGCATGACCATTTCCCGCGCCCGGGAGATCGCCTGCAGGGTATGCGACATGGAGACCGCGGCTGAGATTCAGGAGTACCTGACAAGCGAGCTGCAGGACATTTTATAAATCGATAGGAAAGAGGTAAATACAGTTATGGTAAAAGGGACTACGGTAATTAAGAATAAGACAGGGCTTCACGCCCGCCCGGCTTCTGATTTTGTGCAGGCGGCCGGCAAATTCAGCTCCAGCATCACGATCCGCAGAGTGGACGAGGAGGACGATGAGGCCAACGCCAAGAGCATTATCTTCCTGCTGTCCCTGGGATTGTGCCAGGGGGAAGAGGTGGAGATCACGGCCAAGGGCGACGACGAGCAGGAGGCGGTGGACGCGCTCATTGCGCTGATCGATTCCGGATTCGGCGAGTGAGAAACCAGTAAAAATCAGAGAGGTTGATTGCATATGAGAATGGTGTTTAACTTTAAGATGTCCCTGGAGGACTACCACCAGATGATGGTGAGCCGGACATTTGGAAATTCCTGGATAAGGCGGATCATCCTGTTGGTGGTGTGGCTGGTATTTACCGGCCTGATCGTCCTGGATCTGACCGGTGTGATCGAGCTGACCCGGATCGTCCATGTGTGCGCCTTGCTGGTGGCCGTGTCCTTCCCGGCTGCTGTTATCACCATGGAGATCAACGTTTCAAAGTACAAGGATGCGTATCTGTCCGGATTTAAGGCTGAGCGCCAGATCGTGGCGGACGAGGAAGGTCTGACCTTCTGCAACCGGTCCACCGGCGAGTCGGGCAGCAATACATGGGGCGAGGTGACAAAGCTGGAGGAGCTTAAGGACGTGTTTGTGATCCAGCTGAACCGGAGAGAGGCTGTCATTCTGCCCAAACGCGGCATGGGAAACACAAAAAAGGTGGATCAGTTTAGGGAAATGGTCAAGGAAAAGATTCCGGAGCGTTTTTATCCCCTGAAGCGCTCTGTATTCCGGTAAAGCGGGACAGACGAAAGAGCCGGAATCCCATACCCGGGGTTCCGGCTTTTTGCGGTCAAATATTCGTTTTCGGGCTTCGGTTCTCTGGCCCATCTACTCGTTCTGCGCCTCGTACACCGCCACATTGTGGCTGTTCAGAAAATCCACCCACTGGCTGCTCAGCTTCCGGTCCGTCACCAGGCCGGTGATGGCGTCAAAGTCCGTGATGTGGATGAAGCTGGTCTTGTCAAATTTCGAAAAATCGGCCACCAGATACACTTCCTTGCTCCGCTGGGCTAAGGACTGGCGGACGGCGGCCACGGATTCCAGAGAATCGGTGATTCCGTGCTCCATGGACAGGCTGCGGCAGGACATGAAGGTCTTGTCCAGATAGAAGGTTTCCAGACAGGCCTGGGTGCTGAGGCCGTTGAAAGCTTTTTCCCTCGGGGTATAGTTGCCGCCGATGGCGATAAGATGAATATTGGCTTTGTCACACAGCTCATTGATAATCATCAGGGAGTTGGTCACCACAGTCAGGCGCATGTCGCTTATGGCCTTGGCGATGGTCAGGGTGGTGGTGGAAGAATCGAGAAAGATGGAGTCGCCGTTGTGGATCAGCTCCCGGCATCGGGAGGCGATGGCCTGTTTGTTCTTCAAATAGGCGGTTTCGCGGATGGATAAGTCAATGTTGTTCTCGACGCCGTCCTGTATGAAGGCGCCGCCGTAAGTGCGGGTCAGAAATCCCTCGCTCTCCAGCTGTTTTAAGTCCCTGCGGATCGTCTCCTCGGTGACGGAGAAAATCTTGGCCAGTTCGGTGACGGTTACGCTCTTTTTTTCCAGTACAATATCTTTAATTTCGGATTTACGGGTTACGGCAAGCATATAGCCTCCTTTTTATGGAGATATCCATAAAGATTTTCTTTTATTATAGCATAAAGAAAAGAAAACTCAAATAGAAAATGCGTTTGCAAGCTGTTGTTTGCTGGCAAATACAAAAGAAATATATTAAAAAATTGGCAAAAACAAAAAGAATCAAAAACAATCAAAAACAAAATGTTGACGAAACAATACAAACACAATATAATATGGTTATCAGCCCGTGCGGACCCAGGTCCGAAGCGCGGGATTGAGAATGTTTCGTGTTGGTTGAGGAGATAACTTTTTAGAGAGCAGAGGTGAGTGAAAACATGATGACGATTCAGGGCATGAAATACAAGTCGGACTTCGAGGCGAAGAAGGCGATCCTGGATATCGGGCGGCGAATGTACGCCAAGGGCTTTGTCGCATCCAACGATGGCAACATCAGCTGCCGGGTGGGGCCCAACACCATCTGGACCACGCCCACAGGGGTTTCCAAGGGTTTCATGACCCAGGACATGCTGGTGAAAATGGATCTGGACGGAAAGGTGCTGATGGGGCGGTTAAAACCGTCCTCGGAGATCAAGATGCACCTGCGGGTCTACCAGGAGAACCCCAGGCTGCAGGCGGTGACCCACGCCCATCCGCCCATGGCTACGTGCTTTGCCATTGCGGGCCAGCCCTTGGACGCGGCGATTCTGACCGAGGCCATTCTGAGCCTGGGCACCATCCCGGTGGCCCGGTACGCGACTCCGGGAACCCAGGAGGTGCCGGATTCCATCGCTCCCTTTGTCAACCACTATAACGGGGTGCTGCTGGCGAACCACGGGGCGCTTACCTGGGGAGACGACATTTACCAGGCGTTTTACCGCCTGGAGTCGGTGGAGTATTACGCCACCATCCTTATGTACACCGGAAATATCATCGGCCAGCAGAACCATCTGTCCTGTGAGCAGGTGGACCGGCTGCTGGAAATCCGCAAGAACATGGGCATCACCGGCGGCGGCGTCCCGCCCTGCATGAACGGCGGCCAGCTGACGAAGGTCTGCGAAAGCTGCGCGGCGGCTGGGGAGAAAACGGCTGTGACCGGAGCGGAGGTTGCAGGTGTGTCCTGCGGGAATTGCGCAGCGGCCGGAGGGAAAACAGCAGTGAACGGAGCAGAGCTGGCAGGCGTGTCCTGCGGGAGCTACGCGGCGGCCGGAGGGAAAACGGCTGTGAACGGAGCAGAGCGGACGGCAAGCCCCTGCGGGAGCTGCACTGCGTCCGGAGGGAAACCGGCAGTGACCGGAGCAGAGCGGACGGCAAGCCCCTGCGGGAGCTGCGCGGCGGCCGGGGAGACACAGACCGGACCGCAGGCGCAGCTTAAAGGCGTGACGCCGCTGGTGCGGCCGGGAGATTCCGGGAAGATGCCGGGCGGCGGTTTGGGCGCGGGAGCCGGTTTGGCAAATGCGGCAGCCGGTCCTGGCAGCCCGTCCACCGGTCCCGGCCCCGCGGACAAGGAAGCCTTGATTGCGGAAATCGTAAGGCGGGTTGTGGGACAGCTGAAGGCATAGGGGAGGTTGCAGATGGAGATAGAGACCAGGGATATTGAACGCATCGTGCGCCAGGTCATGGCGGCGATGGAGCAGCAGGGAACAATCGCCGGGGGAGCGTACCCGCCCGCGCCCGGCACCCCGGGCCCCCGGGGCGATAACGGAGTTTTCGAGCGGGTGGAGGACGCCATCGACGCCGCCTACGCGGCTGGGCGGGAATGGGCCTTCCATTATAAAGTGGAGGACCGCAGGCGGGTGATCGAGGCCATCCGCGTGATGGCCAGGGAGAACGCGCGAACGCTGGCGCAGATGGTGCGGGACGAGACCGGCATGGGCCGGATGGAGGACAAGGTTGAAAAGCATCTGGCAGTGGCGGACAAGACGCCCGGCGTGGAATGCCTGACCACGGACGCCATTTCCGGGGACGGGGGGCTGATGATCGAGGAGTACGCGCCCTTCGGGGTGATCGGGGCCATCACACCCTCCACCAACCCCACGGAGACGGTGATCCACAACACCATCAGCATGATTGCAGGCGGAAATTCCGTGGTGTTCAACGTGCACCCGGGAGCGAAAAAGTGCTGCGCCTTCTGTCTGCAGCTGCTGCACAAGACCATTGTGGAGAACGGCGGGCCTGCCAATCTGATCACCATGCAGCGGGAACCCACCATGGACGCTGTAAACAAGATGACCTCCAGCCCCAAGATCCGCCTGATGGTGGGAACCGGCGGCATGGGGATGGTGAGCGCCCTGCTGCGCTCCGGCAAAAAGACCATCGGCGCAGGGGCGGGCAATCCGCCGGTGATCGTGGACGACACGGCGGATGTGAAGCTGGCCGCCCGGGAGCTTTACTGGGGCGCTTCCTTTGACAACAACCTGTTCTGCTTTGCGGAGAAGGAAGTGTTCGTGATGGAGGCGTCCGCGGACGGACTGATCCGCGGTCTGGTGGAGCAGGGCGCCTATCTGCTCACACCGGCCGAGACCGAGGCCATCGTGAAGCTGGCCCTGATCCAGAAGGACGGGAAATACGAGGTCAATAAGAAATGGGTGGGCAAGGACGCAGGTCTGTTTTTGAAGGCCATCGGTGTTTCAGGGCATGAGAACACCAGACTTTTGATCTGCGACGTTTCCAAATGCCATCCCTACGTGATGGTGGAACAACTGATGCCGGTGCTTCCCATCGTGCGCTGCCGCACCTTTGACGAGTGTATTCAGTGCAGCGTGGAGGCGGAGCAGGGAAACCGCCACACCTCCAGCATTTTTTCCACCAACGTCTACAATATGACAAAATTTGGAAAAGAAATCGAAACAACCATTTATGTGAAAAACGGGGCCACCCTGAGGGGGCTTGGCATCGGCGGGGAAGGACACACCACCATGACCATCGCGGGTCCCACGGGCGAGGGCCTGACCTGTGCCAGAAGCTTTACCAGGCGCCGCCGCTGTATGCTGGCGGAGGGCGGCCTGCGGATCATCTAGGGAGGTGAGACGGTATGGCCATCGGCTTTCTGGAGTGCGCCGGGTACGGCGCGGTGCTGTACGCCATGGACAGGGCGTGCAAGGCGGCGGATATTGAGATCATCGGCATCGACACCATCAACCCCAAGGACGCCTCCGCGTTCATCCCGCTGACAGCCCAGGTGAAGTTCGCGGGCAGCGTGGACGACGTGAAGGTAGCCTGCGAGGTCGCCCGCAGAGCCGCGCTTAAGCTGAACCGGCCGGAGGATGTGCTGGTGGAAGTGATCGAACGGCCCTACGACGGGACAAAAGCGTTGTCGTGTATCTCAAAAGTGAAATTTCAAGAAGAGGCGGAGTGATCAGGGACCGCTATAAATCAGGAGGAAAAAAATTATGGCAGCAACAGCGATTGGAATGATTGAGACAAGAGGGCTGACCGCGTCCATCGAGGCGGCGGACGCCATGCTGAAAGCGGCGGATGTGGAGATGGTGGGCACGGAGAAGATCGGCTCCGGTCTGGTGACCGTGATTGTGACCGGCGAGGTGGGCGCGGTAAAGGCGGCCACCGAGGCGGGGGAAGCGGCGGCCTCCCGGATCGGCGAACTGGTGGCGGTCCATGTGATTCCCAGACCTCACGACGACATCCGGAAAATTCTGCCGGGGCTTAAGTGAGAGCTTGCGTGACCGGCGGGCGGCGGCGCTGAGGTGAGCCGGCAGGCGACAGACGAGGCAGACCGGCGGGTGACGGCAGACGAGGCAGACCGGCGGCGGGCGGCAGACGAGGCAGATCGGCGGCCGGCGGCAGACCAATGGCCGGCGGCGCTGGGGCAGATCGACCGGACGGCGGCCTGTACAGGCATAGACGAGCAGAGATAGGGGCGTGATCAATTTGAGGCAGAGCGCCATAGGTGTATTGGAGGTCAGTTATTTTGCCAACACGGTGGTGGTGGTGGATCAGGCGCTTAAGGCCGCGCAGGTGGAGCTGGTGAGCTGCCACAAGCGGCTGGGCGGCAAGATGTGCCACACGGTGCTGGCGGGCTCAACCTCCGGCGTGGAAGCGGCCATGGAGGCCGCCAGGGCCGCCGGCAGGATCGTGGGGGAACACAACGTCAAGGTGGCGGTGACCATCAGCAATCCCCACCCCCAGGTGTTGAAGCTTTTGAACATGATTGAAAGCCATGAGGCGGAAAAAGCCGCGGCCGGGGAAAAACAGACGGCAGCGGATCACAAGACAGGGGAAAATCCCCGGGATTTAAAGCGAGAGAGGAGAACAAAAAATGGCAGAGGGAATTAAAAGAGGAATGCTGGCGCTGGGAATGATCGAGACGAGAGGACTGACCGCGTCCATCGAGGCGGCGGACGCCATGCTGAAGGCGGCGGACGTGGAACTGGTGGGCACGGAAAAGATCGGCTCCGGCCTGGTGACCGTGATGGTGCAGGGAGATGTGGGCGCGGTGAAGGCCGCAGTGGAGGCCGGTCAGGAGTCCGCTTCCAGAATCGGCGAGCTGGTGGCGGTCCATGTGATCCCCAGACCCCACGGTTCCGTGGGTGCAATTCTGCCCTTTTTGAAATAAACTGCAGCGCAAAAGAACGGAGCGATTTAAATGTGGGATAGAGAGAACATGGCGGCCCTTGTGGCAGAGCTGGTGGCCGCCCAGGTCCGGGAGTTTGCCGGTGGGTATTACCAGGTGCCGGTGGGAATATCAGCCCGCCACATTCATCTGACCAGGGAGGCTGTGGAGGCGCTGTTTGGCCCCGGCCACCGGTTGAGGCCCATGAAGCCGTTGAGCCAGCCGGGCCAGTTTGCCTGCGAGGAGCAGGTGGAGTTGACAGGCCCCAGAGGTTCCATCGCCAGAGTGCGGGTGCTGGGCCCGGAGCGCCCGGCCAGCCAGGTGGAGCTGTCGGGAACGGACTGCCTGAAGCTGGGAATCGACGCGCCGGTGCGCACCTCGGGGCAGCTGTCGGGCACGCCGGGAATCACGGTTAAGGGACCGGCGGGCGTTCTGGAGCTGGGCGCAGGTCTCATAATCGCGGACCGCCATATCCACATGACGCCGGAGGACGCGCGTTGGTTTGGCGTGGAGGACGGGGAGCGGGTATCGGTCCGGGTGGGCGGCCCCAGGGGCGGCCTCATGGGCCAGGTGGTGATCCGGGTTTCGGAAAAGGGACGGCTGGATTTTCACGTGGACACGGACGACGCCAACGCGTTCCGGCTCAAACAGGGCCAGCTGCTGGAACTGGTAAAGGAGGGAACCAGATGATTTTGGGAACAATTCGCGGTACGGTGGTGTCGACCCGGAAATGCCGGAACCTGGTGGGGTTTAAGCTGCTGCTGGTGGAACCCTATTTCGGGGACAAGTCCCAGCTGTTTGTGGCGGCCGACACCATCGGCGCGGGCATCGGCGAGCTGGTGCTGGTGACCACGGACGAGACCACCCAGCACGCGCTGGACCGCTCGGCTCCGGTGGACGCCTACGTGGTGGGGATTGTGGATGCCCCGCCCCAGCTGGGCAAATAAGGTTGAAATCATATCTGAAGCAGGAGAGAAGGAAACGATATGGGCAGAGAGAGAATTAACGCGGTGACGACCAGCTTTTTCGGCAGAGGCTCCATCGGGCTGCTGCCGGGCGAGCTGAAAAAGCGCGGCTACCGCAGAGGGCTGATTGTGACGGATCGGTTTCTGTTTGAGCACAAGGCGGCGGACCGGGTGGGAGAGCAGATACTGGCAGCGGGAGCGGAGTACGCCGTTTTCTATCTGGTACAGCCCAATCCCACCATCCAGGTGGTGAATGACTGCATCCAGGCGGCCAAGGCCCTGGAGGTGGATTTTCTGGTGGCGGTGGGCGGCGGCTCGGCCATCGACACGGCCAAAGCGGTGAGCATTGTCATCGCCAACGGCGGCCGGGTGGAGGACTACGAGGGCGTGGATTTGTCCGCCCGGCCCGGACTTCCCATTGTGGCGGTGAACACCACGGCGGGCACCGGCTCGGAGGTGACGTCCTTCTACATTGTGACCAACCCGGCCACCCACTCCAAGATGTGCATCATGGACACCAACTGCATGGTGAGCATTGCGGTCAACGACGTGGACTTTATGATGACCATGCCGCCGGGGCTGACGGCCTCCACGGGGATGGACGCCATGACCCACGCCATCGAGGCCGTGCTGTCCGTCCGGGCCACGCCGTTTACGGACAAGGACGCCATGTGGGCAATCCGCGTGATCAAGGATTATCTGCCTGCCGCCGTGAAGGACGGGCAGGACGTGAAGGCCAGGGAGATGATGGCCTACGCCGAATACACGGCGGGTATGGCTTTTTCCAACGCGGGGCTGGGGATCGTACACGCCATGGCCCATGCCTTGGGCGGACATTTCAACCTGCCCCATGGGATTTGCAACAGCGTGTTACTGCCTTACGGGATGAGGTTTAACGGGAAATCGGCCGAAGCCTGTGGACGCTTCCAGCGGATCGCTGAGGCGCTTGAGCTGCCGGGGGCGGCGAAAATGGCGGATGGGAAGGCGGCGGAGGCGTGTGTGAGATATGTTCGTACTTTTTCGAAATCTTTGGGGATGCCGCAGACGCTGAAGGAGCTTAAGGGGGTGGATCCGGAGAAGTTTGGGGAGTTGGCGGATTTGGCGGTGAGGGATTTTTGTATGGGGGATAATCTGGTGAGGGCTGACAGGGAGCAAGTAGTAGAGGTTTATGGGGAGGCTTGGCGGGGAGGGGTTTGAGGCATCCGTTCGTGAGAGTCAGGGGAGCGGGGGCTGGGGTTCCAGGGCTCCGCGGTGGCAGCGTCTAAGGCGCAATCGCCCCGAAAAGGCGGGCACCGCTCCGAGCTCCGGCGCCGGCCTGATGCCGGCCCCTC
>ENA-UOJP01002347-UOJP01002347.1-human-gut-metagenome-genome-assembly--contig:-C102-NODE-2347-length-15495-cov-15.137953_pt1 | contig 15495 bp, 13 predicted proteins | sample MGYA00242353_ERZ723900 | MGnify/ENA metagenome assembly ERZ723900
GATTGAACACAAAAAGAAAGACACGACTTTCGTCGTATCTTTCTTTTTGGTGGAGCGTCCGCAACCAACGACGAACACAAATTATGGTTGGCCAGGTCGTCATCCAAGCCCTCCTCGATCTCGTCCAGCAGGATGTCATCGATGACAATCGGCTTATCGCTGCCGTTTAGAATCAGGGTGAAGGTTTCGTCAAACAGATAGACGGCCCGAAGGAAGATATTGATAATTCCCCGTTTTGTATTCTCATCATTCTTATCGCCGTGTTTGAGCGCATAGAGGTACGCCCTGATGTCGGGCGCACTCAGCCTGACCTGCTTGTTCATCTCAATGGCCAGCTGTGCTTGTAGCTCTTCTTTTTCTTTCTGGCGCTTTTCAATCCGCTCGGTAATCATGTCAGCAGCCTGCCCTTTCTCCAGAGCTTTCCAGAGATTTTCGATGGCAGTATCAGCTTCCTGAATGGCAGCTTTGATTCTCTTGACGGAAATTGTGTCCCAGTCGGACTCACAAACTGCGGCTACTGAGGCCGCGATATGCTCGATATTGCTGTCTGTCAGCAACTTGCGGCATTCCAGCACCACACGGTTTTCTATCTTCTCTTTGTTGATAACCTTCTTTTTGCACTTGCGCCGTTTGAAATTATTGCAGGCATAGTAGTGATACGCCTTGCCGGATTTTCCTGTACCGCCGTAACCGGTCATCATCTCCCGGCAGTAGCCGCAGAACAGCTTGGTGGTCAGCAGATATTCCTCCCTGCCCCTGGAACGGGCAGGGGCTTTTTTGTTGCGATTCAAAATGTGCTGCACCCGCTCAAACAACTCGTCCTCCAAAATTCGGGGCATCCCATTTGGAGTTTCCACCCCTTTGTAGATGTAGTAGCCGATATACCGTCGGTTCCGCAGCAGACGATGCAGGCTATTCTTGTTGAACGCTTTTCCCTGGGAGGTCTTGATTTGTCTGGCGTTAAGGGACTGGATAATCTCCGTCACAGTCTTTCCGCTGGCATACTGTTCAAAAATTTCCCGGACGACCGCAGCACCCTCCGGATCAATATGAAACCGTCGTTCTTCATCCACACGGTAGCCAAGTCCCGGATTGCTACCGTTGCTCAAGCACTTCTCAGCATTGATGTCCATACCCCGGCGAATCTTTTGGGAAAGCTCTGCGGAGTAGTATTCTGCCATACTTTCCAGAACACCTTCCACCAGGATGCCGCTGGCATCATCGCTGATGTTTTCCCGTGCGGAGATCACTCGCACACCGTTCTTTTTCAGTTTTGCCTTGTTGATGGCACTGTCATATCGGTTGTGGGCAAAACGGTCAAGTTGGTAAACCAGAACACCCTCAAAGGTATGCTTATCACTGTCGGCAATCATCCGCTGGAACTCGGCGCGGCTGTCGGTGGTTCCGCTCTGAGCGCGGTCAATATACTCTCCGACAACGAGATAGCCATTGTTTTTAGCATACTCATAGCAGGTATGGAGCTGTCCCTCAATGGATTGCTCAGTCTGGCTATGACTGGAGTAGCGAGCATAGATGACAACATTCATTGTTTCGCCTCCCCAAACATCCGCAGCAGTGCTTCCTTGAGTCGTGCATTCATAGGAGATGTGGGGTCAAAGCACATTTCCACAAACTTCTGCATCTGGGAGTCGTTCTGCTGAATTTTAGGCTTGTACTCATACAGCTTGCCCTGAGGATTGTCCGTGCGTCCAAAGATATAGTCCATAGATACATCAAAGTAATCCGCATATCGGGTAAGTGTTTCAAATGTCGGTGAAGCCTGATTCAGCTCATAACGGTTCAGGCTGGATTGCTTGACGCCGACGATCTCGGCCATTTTAACCTGGGATAGCTTGACGCTTTCCCGCAGAGACCGCAATCTTTCTGCCACTTCCTTCAAGAGATACACCCCCATTTGTCAATTTCATTTTATCATATATGAGAATAATATTAAACCCTATATTAACATAATTGTAATGATAAAATGCTGTTAGCGCATAGTTTTCAAATACCACGTTTTTAAGGAGAGCATATTGACGCAAGCAATGCTTGTGGCTATCCACAGCCACAAGCTTGCTTGTTGAGGGCAGTGCCCCCAAGCCCCCTTTAAACGCAGAATTTCATTCTGCGGCTACGCGTTCTGCGAACGCTTTTTTATCTATGTCCCCTCGTATTTACTGACTATAAATATTGAACGCCTGTTACCAAGCGAGACGTTCTTTGTTTGCTTCATAAAGCCGCTCCGGCAGCTTGCGCAGATAGGTGTTTAATGCACCAATCGCGTTTTCCATGTGAACTTGGGAAATCAAATCATACTCCACAGAACAATATCCGCACGCATCCAACACTCGTTGAGCTTCTTCCATCTGCTCGGATTTTTCCTCGCGTATTTGTGCCGAAATACTGTCGTGAGTGACCTGGTACATATGATAGGCAAACAGGCTTTGTTTGATTTTTTCCATTACAATTTCGAACTCCGTGCTGGTGAGAAAATCATTCAGAACCACTGTGTCTTTGGTAAAATACATCTGCGGCTCTTCTTCGTTGCTGGAATTTTCTTTGCATCGAACCAATTCTTCGATTGCTCCGTCGCACAGCCCCAGCTGTTCGGAAATATCATGGTATTCCCGTTTGCGAGAATTAGAGAGTCCCAGCAGATACTCCACCGACACATCATAAAAATCCGCAAAGGCGACCAGATACTCGATGCTCATGCTGCGGGTACGGCCATACAGAGAATGTACTGGATCGTTAATTTCATAATTTTTAAGATTTGTATGGCTGATGTTGATGCCACGCTCTGCAAGTTGCTTGGAAAGCTGTTCAAAGGACAGCTTTTTTTCTTTGCGCAAATCTTCCAGCCGCTCTTTGGTCAGCGTCATCCCCGCTTCGTCATACAGCATGAGTTTATCCCCCCGTCTATATATAAACTATAATTTATATTCATGTATTTTTTGAAACTAAAATAATTCGTGGTTGATATACCGCATTCAGACTTTTTCTACGGTATAATTCAATTATAGTTTATGGTTTACGTTTATTATAAACCATAAATCTTATAAAATCAATTCTCTACATGAAATGGAGGAAAGCGCATGGAAAAATGCCTGCATAAGCGGCAACCGAAAAGCTGGGAGGAAAAACAATTTGTCAATTCAAATGACACCCAAGCAAAGGAGAAAAGCCAATGCGCTGATTCGAAAATCCTGCTGTAATTATGACGGCGGCAATTGTATTGCGCTGGATGATGGCGAGCTTTGTGTCTGTGTACAGAGTATCTCTTATTCTCTGTGCTGCACCTGGTTCCGGGATTGGGTTCTGCCGGGCGCTCCAGCCTTACAAACTGAAATCACCAAACCCAAGGGAGTGAAGCTATGCTCAGAATGTGGTGCGCCGTTTCTGGCAAAATCCAACCGCGCCAAGTATTGTCCCGATTGTGCCCGCAAGGTACACCGCCGTCAGAAAACAGCAAGTGACAGGAAACGGAGGTCAAATACGGACAAATAGAGCTTCCAAAAGCCGGATATATGCTCGGTTTCCAGCCTGGCAACCATGGAGGTGAATAGCAATACCCCTTATCGCTCAGAAATCACGTTCTAATTGTCCGCATGGAGGTACCTGTCATGGCTACAAAACCCTTTTACATTCATCAGAAGCCACCGGCCCAAAGTTTTATACGACTACCCAATTTTCTGTTTGAGGCACCAAGTTTTTGCTCCTTGTCAAGCGAAGCCAAACTGTTGTATGCGATGATCCTGCGTCGAACGGATTTGTCCCGCAAAAACGGATAGGCCGACGATTATGGCAAAATTTATCTGTATTACCCCATCAACGAGGTGTGTGAACTGCTGCACTGTGGTCGTCAAAAAGCGGTGGACACGCTACGGGAGCTGCAATATGCAGATCTTGTATCCATCAAAAAGCAGGGTTATGGAAAACCCAACCGTATCTACCCAAAACACTATGAAGCGGTTTCGAACACCGACTTCAAGAAATCCGGTTACGGAACGCCGGAAGTCTGAATAATGAATTCGACAAGTACGGTAATCCGCTTTGTTGAAGTGCGAAAACCAGACGGAAGATAAAAAGAAAAAGATAAATATACCCAGTTTAATTCGATTCATTCCCTTCCTATCCGAGCTATTTTGTGCGGGCTTTTCCGGTGAAACCCCCGGAAGGGAAGGGATGGGAAAGGAGCTCTATGAGAATTTTCTCAGGTTTTGAAATTATCTGTTTCCCCTCTGTGTATGGGAACAATCTTTGGCAACTGTGTATCGTCGGAAAGGAGTGTGAGATGGACTGAGTTGAGCCGGAAAGGTTTCGCTGTTGGGGCAATACACTATGGCCAGCCAGGAAAAACGTCAAAATCCATACGAGATCGAACTGCCACAATCCATCATTGATTCCTTCGCCCGCTTCCTCGCACCTGAAATCCAGAAATTATACGCCAGCAAAGAAGGGCGGAAGGAATTGGAAACATGGAAAAAGAAGTATTCTGATAAAAGTGAGGAGTGAAGTAAAGTTCAAAGATAATATGCAAAGGGATGCCCTGTTCTGGGGCATCCCTTTTTGTCGCAGTAATCAGGAGGAAGGGTTTGTTCCATAGGGGTACGTCGCATTCCGCGACGTACCAGTTGGAATCGAAGGTGTGCCAAAAGCAAATTGAATATTGAGATATTCAATTATGAATTGAAATCTTTTTCGTGTTATGATAAAATGGTACATAACAAAAGGGTAAACAAGGAGGAAGATTATGCCTGTTTCTTATAATAAACTATGGAAAATTCTCATCGACGAAGGAATGAGCAAAACAGATTTAATCAAAGCCTCGAAAATCACCACGAACGCTATGGCAAAACTGGGAAAAAACGAAGATGTACGCGTGGAAGTACTGGTTAAAATCTGCCGGGCACTGAACTGTACATTGGATGATATTGTAGATATTTTACCGGATCATTCCGTAAAGTGAAGGGAGGAATGGATATGAGTCCCGTTTTACCCAAACATCAAATGAGCGAAGAAGATATTAAACTTCAGTATATTACTCCGTCCATTACCTCCAAGTGGAGCCGGGATAAAATCACCATGGAAACCCGCATCACAGACGGGAAAATCAACTTAAAAGGTAATTTTGTGTTTCGTGAAAAGCCAAAGCGGGCGGACTATATCCTCTACCTCAATGCGAACAATCCCATTGCCGTTGTGGAAGCTAAAGACAACACTCACAGTGTTTCTCACGGGTTACCGCAGGCAATGACCTATGCCAAGATGCTGGATGTGCCCTTTGCGTACAGTTCTAACGGTGACGGCTTTGCTGAACATGATTTTCTTACTGGACAGGAACGAGAATTTGGTCTGGATGAATTCCCAACAGAACAGGAACTTGTTGCCCGATATAAGCAGGAATCCGGCTTGACACCTCAGCAAGAAACATTACAGGAGCAGCCCTACTATACCAGCCAGAACACCTACCCGCCGCGCTATTACCAGCGCAACGCCATCAACCGCACGGTGGATGCCATCGCCCGGGGGCAGCAGCGGCTTCTTCTGGTCATGGCCACCGGCACGGGCAAGACCTATACCGCCTTCCAGATCGTGTACCGGCTTCTGCAAAGCGGCATGAAGCGAAAAATCCTGTATCTGGCGGACCGGAACATTCTGGTGGACCAGTCCATCCAGCAGGACTTTGCCCCGCTGGAGAAGGTTACCCACAAAATCAACGTGGCGATGGATGACAAAAGCACCATCACGTCCCACGAGGTTTACTTCTCGCTGTATCAGCAGCTGGTGGGCGACGATGACCAGGAGCATTTCAGCGAGCTGTTCACGCCGGACTTCTTCGACCTGATTATCGTGGACGAGTGTCACCGCGGTTCCGCCAAGGAGGAAAGCCGCTGGCGCAGGATTCTGGATTATTTCCAGTCGGCCACCCAGATCGGCATGACCGCCACCCCCAAGGAGACCAAGTACATCTCCAACCTCAGCTATTTCGGGGAGCCGGTCTATACTTACAGTTTGAAAGAGGGCATCGAGGACGGCTTCCTCGCACCCTTCAAGGTTATCAACGTGATGACCGACATTGGTGAGGGCTGGCGGCCGCGCAAGGGCCAGCGGGACATCAACGGCGAGGAGATCCCCGACCGGGTCTACACCAACAGCGATTACGACTACAACATCATCATTGAGGACCGAATCCGGCAGGTGGCTGAGGAGATTACCAAGTATCTGAAAAACACCGACCGCATGGCAAAGACCATCGTGTTCTGCGCCACCGAGGATGCCGCCCTGCGTATGCGGGATGAGCTGGCAAAGCTCAACGCGGATATGATGAAGGAGAACCCCGACTATGTGGTGCGCATTACCGGCGGGGATGAATACGGCAAGGGAAAGCTGAAGTATTTCATCTCGGTTTCGTCGCCCTATCCAGTGATTGCCACCACCTCCAAGCTGCTGTCCACCGGGACGGACTGCAAGATGACCAAGCTGATCGTGCTGGATGAGATGATCGGCTCCATGACCGAGTTCAAGCAGATCATCGGCCGCGGCACCCGGCTGCGGGAAAAAGAGGGCAAGACCCATTTTGTGGTCATGGATTTCCGCAATGTGACCCGCCTGTTCGCCGACCCGGAATGGGACGGCCCCATCGAAATTAACGAGGGCTTTGTGCCGGGCGCGAAGCCCGGCGACCGCAAGGACCCGCCGAAGGAAGAAGGCGGAGATGACAAGGACCCGCCGCCGGAGCCGAGGAAAAAGCCCATTGTGGGCCGGGACGGCTGCCAGGTGCAGATCATCCACAAGACGGTGTCGGTGTATGACGCAAACGGCAAGCTGCTGCGGCAGGAAAGCATTGTGGACTACACCAAGGAAAACATCCGGGGCGAATATGCGTCGCTGGATAACTTTATCCGACAGTGGTCGGCGCAGGAGAAGAAGGAGCAGATCCGCGATTTGCTCCACGAGCGGGGCATCGACCTGGAGCTGATGAAGGCGGAGCAGAACATGTCGGACGTGGATGACTTCGACTTCATCTGCCACGTGGCCTTCGACAAAAAGCCCCTCACCCGCAGAGAGCGGGCCAACAACGTGAAAAAGCGGGACTTCTTCAGCAGATACAGCGGCGCGGCCCGCGAGGTGCTGGAGGCCTTGCTGGACAAGTACATGAACACCGGCATCTATGAAATTGAAAAAACCGAGATTTTGAAGCTGGACCCCTTCATCCGGCTTGGCAAGCCTGCAAAGATCGCCTCGTATTTCGGCGGCAAGCAGGGCTATCTGAAAGCGGTGGAGGAGCTGGAGCAGGCGATTTATGCGGACGAGGTAGTGTAAGTTATGAAAGGTTCAGAAACGAAATTGGTTTCTTATATGCAGGGATCGGACAAACGCTTTATCATCCCTGTGTATCAAAGAAATTATGATTGGAAAACCGAAAATTGCAAACAGCTATATGATGACTTGATCAAAGTTGTAAGGAGAGGGCGTAAAAGCCATTTCTTTGGCAGCATTGTATCGGTTCATAATGACGGTGAATTCAACGAGTATCTTGTCATTGATGGGCAGCAGCGGTTGACCACAATTTCGTTGCTCTTATTGGCAATGTACAATCTGATGAAAAACGGCGTTCTTACACCGGCCAAGGGGAATTTAGCAGAGAAAATCTACAAAACATATTTGATTGACGAATGGCAGGATGATGATACCAGAATCAAATTAAAGCCGGTAAAAAATGATCGGGATGCCTTTGGTCGATTGTTTGATGACCAGTCTCAGCATATTCCAAATTCTAACCTTACGATTAACTATGAGTATTTCTATTCTCGTATCCAAAAAGAAGAGGTCTCTCTGGACGAACTTTATGAGGCGGTCACAAAGCTGGAAATTATCAATATTACCCTGAACCAGGACGATAATCCGCAGTTAATCTTTGAAAGTTTGAACTCCACCGGCGTTGCGCTCAGCGAAGGCGATAAAATCAGAAACTTCATTCTCATGGGGTTACCCAGCAAACAGCAAGCAGAGTTTTACGAGAAATACTGGAATAAAATTGAGGTGTGTACGGACTACGATGTCAGCTTGTTTGTACGGGATTATCTTAGCGTAAAGCAACAGCTCATTCCTGCCATGAGCAAGGTGTATTTCACATTTAAAGCATTTGTGGAAGAAAGCGGGACGGAAGTTGAGGATCTGCTGCAGGAGCTTTTGCGCTATGCTAAATGGTATGCAGTTCTTCTGAAAGGAAAGACCGCAGACAAAGAACTCAATTCCTGTATTTATCGGCTAAACCGTTTGGAAACAACGGTTACCAGACCTTTCTTTCTGGAAGTTCTTCGCCTGCAATCAGAAAATAAGATTTCGCTGTCCGATGTAAAAGAAATTTTCCTCTATACAGAGAACTACCTGTTTCGCAGAGCGATTTGCGATCTGCCCACTAATACTCTAAATAAAATCTTTCTGATGCTGCATCGTGAAATCATTCGATATGACGGTACCGAGAACGATTATGTGGAAAAGTTCAAGTACGCACTTCGAGCAAAATCAGATCGCGGCAGATTTCCTGATAATGGCGAATTCATTGAAGCGTTTGAAAAGCGTCCGGTTTACCAGATGAACAGCAAAAACAAAATCTATATGTTGGAGCGCTTTGAAAACAGCGGAACTGTGGAAGTACAGGATGTCTATAAACAGTTTGATGATGGTGTATACTCGATTGAACATATCATGCCCCAGCATCTTACGCCAGTTTGGATCAAAGACCTTGGTGAGGATTATGAAGCTGTTCAAGAAACCTGGCTACATCGTTTGGCAAACCTTACCCTGACTGGCTATAACTCCAAGTATAGCAACAGTACATTTCAGGAAAAGCGTGATATGAAAAACGGATTTCGTGACAGCCATTTACATATGAATGTGTGGATTGCCCAGCAGGATCATTGGGGGCTGGAGGAACTGGAAACACGCAATCAAATTCTGATGCAGAAGGCCTTGGTGATTTGGCCGCTGCCGGAAACTGATTTCCAACCAGAAGAAAAGCAGATAGATTCGTATTCTCTGGATGACGATGTGGATTTGAGTGGTCGAGATATTGTCCGTTTTGGTTACAAAAATACAGAACAGCCCGTTACTAGCTGGATTGATATGATGGAGCAGATTTTGAAAATTCTCCATGCAGAGGATAAATCCGTGTTATCGAGGTTGGCGTATTCCACAGATGATACAAATGATTTGAATGTATATGTGAGCCACAACTCACAGGATTTGCGAAATGCACTGGAGATTGATACGGATATTTTCGTTGAGAGAAATACCAGCACATCCACCAAAATTTCCATGCTGCGCAAATTCTTTAAAGCATACGGCGCAAACGAAGCGGATTTGGTATTCTACCTTAAAGACTCCAACGTGGATACCGCAGCACAAGAGGCAGGTACAAGATATGAACTGAGGCGCAGGTATTGGGCATTTGCGCTGCCGTATATCCAGCAGTCACATGACGATGGAACTGGTCGAGGATGCTTCTCTGGATGCACAACATCCAAAGAGAATTGGCTGAGCGGCTTTTTTGGAATTGGCGGATTTAATATTTCTTGTATTGCCAACTACAATCGGGCAAGGGTGGATTTAACCTTGGCAAACGTCAGCAAAGAGCGAAACAAAGAAGCGTTTGATTATTTGTTCGGCCATAAAGATGAAATTGAAGCGACGCTGGGAAGTTCGGTCGAGTGGCTTCGGAGCGATAATACCAAGGGATCTTATATTCTTGTGCGCTTGGAAGGCGTTAGCATTGAAAATGAGGCTGACTGGACCCAGATGGCAAAATTTCATGCGGAATGGAGCAAGAAGTTCTATGACGCATTTGTTCCCTATTTAAAGCAAAAATACTAAGGCGGTATAACCCATGAGCAATTTAACGGGATTTGTAAAACGGCTGCGGGACATCATGCGCAACGATGCGGGCATCAACGGCGACGCACAGCGCATCGAGCAGATTGCCTGGATGCTGTTTTTGAAGGTGTACGACGCAAAGGAGCAGGACTGGGAATGGGATGATGAGGCGTATCAGTCCATCATTCCCGAGGAGTGCCGCTGGCAGAACTGGGCACACGATGACAAATCCGGCACCGTCCTCACCGGCGACCGGCTGCTGGATTTTGTGAACAACAAGCTGTTCCCCACGCTGAAAAGCCTGCCGGTGAGCGCGTCCACCCCCATCAAAAAGGCCATTGTGCAGACCACCTTCGCCGATGCCAACAACTACATGAAGGACGGTGTGCTGCTGCGGCAGGTCATCAACGTGATCGACGACCTGGATTTCAGCGACTATGAGGAAAGCCACGCCTTCGGCGAGATTTACGAGACCATCCTGAAGGAGCTGCAAAGCGCCGGTTCCGCCGGTGAGTTCTACACGCCCCGCGCGGTTACGGATTTCATGGCGCAGGTCATCCGCCCCGAAATCGGCGAGACCATGGCCGACTTTGCCTGCGGCACCGGCGGCTTTATCGTCAGCTGGCTGAAGGAGCTGCACAAGCAGGTGAAAACCACCGAGGACGAGCAGGCCTACAGCAACTCCATCTACGGCATCGAGAAAAAGCAGTTCCCCTATATGCTCTGCGTGACCAACCTTTTGCTTCACGGGCTGGATGTGCCCCAGGTGTACCACGCGAACACCCTGCTTCACGATGTGCTGGACTACACCGAGGACGACAAGGTGGATGTGGTTCTGATGAATCCCCCCTACGGCGGCAGCGAGAAGGCGGACGTGAAGAACCATTTCCCCGGCGACCTGGCCAGCAGCGAGACCGCCGACCTGTTCATGTCGGTAATTATGTACCGGCTGAAGAAAAACGGCCGGGCGGCGGTGATCCTGCCGGACGGCTTCCTGTTCGGCACCGACAACGCCAAGGTGAGTATTAAAAAGAAGCTGCTGCGGGAGTTCAATCTGCACACCATCATCCGGCTGCCGGGCAGCGTGTTCTCGCCCTATACCTCCATCACCACCAATATCCTGTTCTTTGACAACACCCATCCCACCGAGGAAATCTGGTTTTACCGGCTGGATATGCCCCAGGGCTACAAACATTTTTCCAAAACAAAGCCCATGAAAATGGAGCACTTCCAGCCTGTTCTGGACTGGTGGAACGACCGGCAGGAGCTTGCCGAGGACGGCTTCGACAAGGCGAAGAGGTTCACGGCGCAACAGCTCACCGAGGAGCTGGGCTACAATCTGGACCAGTGCGGCTACCCCCACGAGGAGGAGGAGATTCTGGCCCCCATGGACCTGATTCAGCGGTACGAAGAGCAGCGGGCCTCGCTCAATGCGGAGATTGACCGGGTGCTGGCGGAGATCACCAGCCTGTTGGGAGGGAATGCCGAATGACCCCGCAGGAGTTGAAAAACAGCATTTTGCAGCTTGCCATTCAGGGCAAGCTGGTGGAGCAGCGCCCCGAGGAAGGCACCGCCGAGGAACTTTTTGCCCAAATCCAGCGGGAAAAACAGCGGCTGATTTCCGAAAAGAAAATCAAAAAGGAAAAGCCCCTGCCCGAAATCACCGAGGACGAAAAGCCCTTTGATATTCCGCGAAGCTGGGTATGGATTCGACTCGGAGAAATTTCATCGCTCATAACCAAAGGAACTACACCAAGGGGTGGAAATGTAAGTTACTTAGAAGAAGGCATTGGTTTTCTAAGAGCAGAAAATGTTGCTGGACTGGATAAACTGGACAAAACAAATCTGAAATATATTGATAAAAATACTCATATCGGCTATTTAAAGAGATCAATTATACAAGAAAACGATATTTTAATTACAATTGCAGGAACATTAGGGCGAACTGCTATTGTAAAAAAAGAAGATTTACCTCTCAATGCAAATCAAGCGGTTTCAATGGTAAGATTAGTAAATAACTGTAGCCTTGAATTACTATATCTTATTTATGCCCTGAATTCAGGGGGGATACAAAAGTATCTCACTGAACAAAAGAAGACAACAGCTATTCCCAATCTCACATTAGAAATAATTGCAGATTGTATTATTCCTCTCCCTCCGCTTGCTGAGCAAAAGCGGATTGTTGCCAAAATTGAGGAGCTGTTGCCCTATATCGACCGTTACGAGCAGGCATGGAGCAAGCTGGAGCAGTTCAACAGTCGGTTCCCGGAGGATATGAAAAAATCCCTCCTGCAATATGCCATCCAGGGCAAGCTGGTGGAACAGCGCCCCGAAGAAGGTACAGCGGAGGAACTTTTTGCCCAAATCCAGCAGGAAAAACAGCGGCTGATTTCCGAAAAGAAAATCAAAAAGGAAAAGCCCCTGCCCGAAATCACCGAGGACGAAAAGCCTTTTGATATTCCAGAGGGCTGGAAGTGGGTGAGCTTAGACAATATATCGTGGTTCTTAGATGCTGGAAAAAGCCCAAAGTGTGATAAACAGCCTGTAAGTGAAGATGAATGGGGCGTAATAACAACTACGGCAATTCAGCTCGGTTACTTTGATGAAACGCAAAATAAAGTTTTGCCAAAGAATTTTGTTGTAAATCCAAGTATGCAAGTTCACAAGGACGATATTTTAATCACACGAGCAGGCCCAACAAATAGAACTGGTATTGCGTGTCTAGTTAAAGATATTAACTACAATCTAATACTTTCAGATAAGACATTACGCATCAATATGACCAATGAGTTTATATATAAAGATTATATTGTCATGGCTATAAATTCTCCGCCAATTCGAGCTTTAATTATCGAATTGATGTCGGGAATGGATAAGCAACAGGTAAACATTTCGCAAGACAAATACAAAACATTATTGATCCCTCTTCCTCCCCTTGCCGAGCAAAAACGCATTGTCGAAAAACTGGAACAACTGCTGCCGCTGTGTGAGCGGTTGAAGTGAGGAAATATGATAAAAGGGTTTATTGATTATAGAGAGGGTAAAATTCCGTTTGTCATTGAAAATTACCGCATGGAGTTGTTTACAGACGATGACCTCCTCAGCGACTTTTCAATGGAGCATAATTTTAAGAAAAATTATATTCTCCACGGGCAGTGTTTCGGTGTAGGCAGCCAAGGTCAAACGGCCACTTTTTTGTGGAGCGTTCTATGGGCAGTACCTGCTATTTGCGCTGCTATATCATCAATACAATAGCCTCAAAAGGCAACTACGATACCATAGGCTTTCAATCACCATTCCTTGACGATGTGTTCCGATACAAATATGAATATCTGGATATGGTCAGAAAAGGAATTAACTTGGCACTGGAACCCAAGGATGTGTATATGTTTCCATTTATCATGAACGGCATGCATTATGAGTTAGTGTATCGCATTGGACAAAATCATCGTTTGGGGCTTCTTGAGGACTTTGACAAAAAAGGAGAGCTTCTTTTCCGGCTACAGACAGATGACATACAAGAGCTTTATAATATTTCGATGGTTTTATATCGTCTTGCAATGTTTATGCTGTCTACATCAGAAGTGCCGTTTCAGCAGATCACACTATATAAAAATGGTCTAAAAACAGGATGGTTTTATTGTCCCATGGTTTCAGAAGAAGCGGCATCTTGGAGTGATGGATTTTTTTATCAGTTTGATGCCATGAAATATGTTCCTCGCATCCTAAATAACATAGCGAAAGATTCTGGAAGCAGAATTACAAAAAGTATACCGTTAGGCCACTTAGAAACTTTCTATACATTGTTTTCTCCACAACGCTTTTTACAACAGGTCATGTCATTTGAATATCTGTTTGATAAACTAGAGCCAGATAAGGCAGCAGATAGGAAGTTCCCGTTAAAAGCTGAATTACAATATATGTTTGATGAATTTCCGCAGTTGTTGTCTAATTCCAATTTATCCTCAGACAAGGTAAGTGCAAGAATCAAGGAAATAAGACATCAGATTACTCATGGACATGCCTATTATTATGATTTCAAAAGTGATTCTGAACTCCAATATTTGATTATTATTCTTGATAAGTTGATTAGGAACATGAGCTTATGGTGGGCTGGATTTACAAAAAAAGAAATTCAGGAATACCCCAATTTGTAAGACAGAAATATTCGTTGTTGAAAAATGCTATAGTTACTTCTATCTAGGAAGTTGAAGCGAGGTGCAGGAAATGAAAATTAAAGTTCCACAACTTTATGCCCCAAAGGCAATCAGTTTTTGCTGTGAACTTAGTGAGATAAGTGCTGACGAAACATACACATTTGATTTTTCAAACATCACTAACTATGAACCGTTTGCTATGCTACTATCTTCGGCAGCAATTCGACAGTTTTGTGCAAATAAGAATCTTGCACCGGGACAATACGACGCAAATTATGTGAATGATAAAAATTTTACATATGCTGGACATATGGGATATTTTCAATCAGCAGGCTTTCCACTGGGAAGAATGCCCGGAGAAGCCCCCGGCGGGGGAACATATATCCCTTTGACGAAAATTAATGTGGAACAATGGATACAAAACAGTATCCAAGCCGGTCGTTGTCTAGAGCAGGTAGACATTATTGAGTCGGAAAGCAAAGGCCTTGCGCGCGTCTTAGGACAAAAAAATCCAGAACTATGTAAGCTATTTCAATACTTGATTCGAGAAGCGATTCGTAATGTTCCAGAACACGCTGGCACCAGCGAAGTTTGGATTTGTGGTCAATACTGGAGGAACCGACCTGGCCACCCGGCTGAAATCGCTATACTGGATGAAGGTATGGGCATTATGCAAAGCTTATGCCGCAATAGGAGGCATAGAGAATTTATTTCCAACAATACGGAAGCATTGGAATGGGCAATCAAGCCAGGAGTTTCTGCGTCATTCGATCCAGGTAAAGGAGATAAAGGGAACAATCCAAATGCAAATTCCGGGTATGGGCTTTATATTATCAGCGAAATTTGTCGCATGACAGGCGGTCGATTTATCCTATTAAGTGAAACAGATTGTTTGGATGTGTTTCCGTATTCTTTTTATAAACGCACAACAAATTTTCACGGTACGGCGGTTGCTATTCGGATTAACACAGAAAGGATACAGAACTATCAAGAAGTTATTGATGCTGCGCGAAAACGAGGAGAAGAAACAGCTAAAACAATCAAAAACGCATTTAAACAAGCATCCATTCCTTCAAAAGGCTTGCTGTCTGAATAAAAACTGGTTTCATTAACAGAATAAAGGGAATTTGCAAAATGTGTAGCCGCAGAATGAAATTCTGAGTTCAATGGGGTTTGGGGCATAGTCCCCAACAAGCAGAAAAGGTGAGTGTGTACTAACACTCGCATTGCTTGCGCCAATCTGCCTGCATGGTTAGACGCCGAACCAAAATAAGACATAGGTATATAAAAAATCGAGGGCCAAGGTACTATGTACCTTGGCCCTCTGGTTCTGTGTTGACATCACAGCCACACTCTTACGGCAAAGCCGCCTTTAAAAAAGTAGGTGTTCGTGTAATGTCCATCTGGTGGAGGCGGGGGGAGTCGAACCCCCGTCCGAAAACGCTTCCTCGGGAACCTC
>ENA-UOJP01002349-UOJP01002349.1-human-gut-metagenome-genome-assembly--contig:-C102-NODE-2349-length-15485-cov-4.261050_pt1 | contig 15485 bp, 16 predicted proteins | sample MGYA00242353_ERZ723900 | MGnify/ENA metagenome assembly ERZ723900
ACTCTTTTCTCTCTTTATCATACAGCTCACTCGCCGCCGCATCCAGTGCGATCACCGGAACCATGGTAAGCTTACTATATTTGATTTCAAGCCCTGCAATCTCTTCATCCGCAAATACACGTTCACTGGATAAGAAACTGATATCATGTACACGGATGTGCTCTCTGTAGCAGCTTTCCTCCAACGGATAGTTCAACGCTCCTCTCAAGATAGAAAGAATATTTGCAGTTGTCACTTTCTTCTGTTCCTTAAAATAGTAAAGCATCTGAGATGTAGAAGGAATCAGGCAGTCATATACCTCATATCCGACGATCTCCGGTGTATTCAGAAGCTTTCTTGTCTCTGCTTCCGATACAACATAATATTCATTTACATAGTTCCCACCGGCCAGTTTATAACAGGCTACACCCTGTTCATTAAATTCCGGCACCAGCTTAACCTGATTCCAATTTTTCATCTGTGATTTTCCCCTTTTCTGTAAGTCCACTTTTCATAACAATAAACATTCTACAAAATGGTATGATGAAAGTGGGGGAATGTCAAGTGGAAAATGAGTAGTGAAAAATAAGCAGATGTAAAAAATACCCTTTTTGCATCAAAGAGCACTCTCTTTTTATAACAATCCCGACAAATCCACTTCATATTTATATTCTTTTGGTTCTTTATTCACCTGGTAAAACATTGCCAGATACCACGGAAGATATTCCATTCCTTCTTCTTCCTCTACATTTCCGGAACAGAATATAATTTTTCTTCCAAACTCCCAGTTTTCTACTGACGACACTTTTGATAATGCAAAATGTTTTTTGTAATCTTTTCCGGATTTTATTTCCAGCAAATCTACTTCCATTCCGTTTTGAATCACAAAATCTAATTCTCCATATTTTTTCGATTCAAAATAATTCAAACTAAAACCGTTGCTTTTAATAATCTGTGCAAATACATTTTCCAAAATGCTTCCCATGTTCACCATTCAACAGCGCAAATTGAATATTTTCCATACATGCTGCACACAGAAGCCCTGTATCTCCCATAAATAGTTTAAACAGATTTCTTTTTTCATTCAGACGCAATGGCGGCTGAGGTTCTTCAATATTGTAAGAAGGAAGTGCAACTCCTGCATCACTCAGCCATAAAAATGCATTTTCATAACGGTTCATCCTTCCTTTATCATCTATTTTATTTAAAATAAATCTCCGATTTTTGCTGTTAAGCTGTGCCGGAATACTGTCAAAAATTGCCCTGATTTTAATTTTGTCTGACCCTTCTGCATATTTTCCAATATCCAGACGATACAATTCTAAAATCTCTCTCTGAAGTGCAACGACTTTTCCTATATCATGCGTATTCACATAAATCTGGACAACTGCAGGCATTCCTCCGACAACAATATACGTGTAAAATAATTTCAACATAGTCTGATGAACCACTTCCGGGACCTCACTGTGTTCAGAATAACATGTTTTCAATAATTCAATTGTAGAGTCCTGAACTCCATTTGCTCTTATATATTCCTCAAAATCCATCGGATACATATAGCAGATTTCTTCATAGCCAACTGCATAAGATGGTACTTCTTTGTATCGTACTCCTAAAAGCGATCCTGATTCAATATAATCAAATCTTCCATCCTCAACCAGAAACTTAATTGCACATCTGGCATTTGGACATTCCTGAATCTCATCTAAAAAAATCAAAGTTTTTCCAGGTACAAATTCCTGCATTTTAAACGCAGTCAGATTCGTAATGATTGTATCTGCATCCAAATTACCATCAAATATTTTCCCCGCCTCTTTATCTAAGATAAAATTAACTTCAACATAATGCTCATAATTTTTCTTTGCAAATTCTCTTATAATGGTAGTTTTCCCTATCTGTCTGGCTCCAATAATGCACAGTGCTTTTTTATCTGATGTCCGCTTCCACTCATCTAATTTTCTGTATATCTTTCTTTCCAGCATGCTTTTGCACCTCCATTATTAATATTGTAACATTTTTCCATCTATATTCACACCTGTTTGCCACTTTTTTCTTTGTTTTTTGTATTAGATTTGTAACATTTTTCCAAAAATTGAAAAGTCGCCAACATTTCTGCTGACGACTTTTCGAAGAGCTCGATGTGCTCAATTTTACTATTTCCCTGATTTTTTATCTCACCTGATCAATATAGAATTTAAATTTATCTGTTCGATAATAGCATTTAAAATTCTCGATCGGAATTTCTCTTCCATTCACAATGCCATATGTAATACAACGAAACAGAATAATCGGTGTTCCTTCCTCGATGTCCAAATACTCGGCAATTTCATCCTGTGCCCCGATCGCCTCAATCGTTCTTCTTGCCTTTGTTATCTTAACACCATAAACTTCTGTTATGATCTGATAAAGGGATTCCTTTTTCAAATCATACTTTGATAAACCCGGAAAAATCTTTTCCGGCAGAAAAGTCAGCGTATAGTTTAGCGGCTCTTTATCTGCATATAAGATTCTTCCTATCATATAAACATTATCACTGGTTGTAATCTCAAGTGCTTTTGCTCTCTTTACATTCGCATCAACCAGCTCTGAAACAACAACTTTTTTACTTGGTGTCAGTCCCAGCTTTAATACATCTTCCGTACAACTCGTAATTGAAAAAAGATTGTTACTTCCTTCATCCGTCTTTACATAGGTTCCTTTTCCCTGGACTTTGTACAAATATCCTTCTGTGACCAATTCATCAATCGCTTTCCGGATCGTAATTCTGCTGACCTGATAAGTCTCCATCAATTCTCTTTCGCTCGGAATCGGCTCCTTTGAATCGTAAACTTCATTATCAATATTCTCTACGATTGCCTTCTTCACAAGATAATATTTAGGTAACTTTTCGTCGAACATCTCCTTCACCCCATCTCACCTTTTTTGATCACAGAATATTCCAAGTGTTAACACATAGCTTTAAATTCCCTGATCTTTTCTTTCATTGCAGGAATATTTTCATGAAGTTTTAGAATTGTACTGCCAACGAACGCTGCATCCCCGCCTGCCTCTCTTACTAGTCTTACATCTTCTGGTGCATGAACGCCTACCCCACAATAAATAGGTCTTTCAATTCCACAGCTTCTTAAATACTCTACACAATCTTTTAATGTAGGATATTCCTCATTTTTTTGCTGTGTATCATACGGCTTCGCCTGTAAATATACAAATCCATTTGATTGTTTTGCCATTTCCACTTCTTCTTTTGGTAAATGGAACTGTACATAACAAGATACCTGAAGCCCCGCTGCAATTATCTTATTTTTAATAATATCATCTTTTAAGCCAACAAGCAAAATATCTTTTAAATTATTTGTCAGGCAGAACTCAATAAATCTGTCTACACCAATCTCTTCAACTGTATTTTCATATGCCAGAACCAGAATCTTCACATCTGGAAGTCTCTTCTGAATGGCAACAATTGAATCCATATATTTTTCATAATCATCGCAAGCCTCCAGTGCTTTTTTCATTCTTCCTGCAATATAATCACTCTCCAGGTATGGATTTCTGGATGGAAAATCCACTTCCATCATTCTGCATCCTGCATCTGCATATTCTACTGCCATATTATAACTTGCTTCAATTGTAGGATATCCATTTGATAAATAACAAATAATCTCCATTTTTATTCTCCTCTGTACACCTTGATAAATAATTCTTTAAATTCGTCAATTTCCGGAATAACCGGATTTGTTTTTGTGCATCCATCAGCTTTTGCAAGCGGAGCCATCTCATCCAGTTTTGCCATATATTTTTCTTCATCCGGAATGATCTCTTTAAAGCATTTTGGAATATTTAACTTTTCATTTAACGCTTCTACTGCTTCATGAAGATTTTCTGCTCCGATTCTCTTTGCAAATTTTGCATAAACTTCTTTCGCAGTTTCATTCTGCTCATTATATCTGATGATGTACGGCAAAATAATGGCGTCTGCCAGACCATGTGATACATGGAAAATACCACCGATTGTATGCGCCATAGAATGTACAATTCCAAGCGATACATTGGTAAATGCAATTCCAGCTACCATAGATGCCTGTACCATAGTCTCTCTTGCTTTTATATCATTGCCATTCTCATATGCAGTCGGTAAAGTTTCCATAATATCCTGGGCTGCCTGACTTGCAAGAATATCTGACATATAATTTGCACGGTTTGAAGCAAGTGCTTCCAGTGCATGGGTAAGCGCATCCATTCCTGTCTCTGCGGTAATCTTAGCCGGCATAGACATTGTTACTTCCGGATCACAGATTGCGATATCCGGCATCATTTCCATATTTCCAACACCATGCTTTAATCCTTTTTCATTATCTGAAATTACGATAGAACGTGAAACTTCACTCGCTGTTCCACTTGTTGAAGGAATACAACACATTCTTGCTTTACCTCGTAATTTCGGAAATTCATTCGGCGGAAGAATATCTTCCATCTGAGTCAGTTCCGGATGTTCATAAAAGATCCACATTGCTTTTGCAGCATCCATTGCTGATCCACCGCCAAGTCCGACAATCAGATCTGGTTCAAATTCCAGCATTTCATTTCTTCCTCTGAGTACAGTTTCAAAAGACGGATCTGGTTCTACGCCTCTGATAACCATTGTTTCAGCACCGGTTTCTTTAAAATATCCTTCTACCTTTGCCAGCATTCCACTCTTTTCCATGCTATGTCCGCCAATAACAATACTGACTTTTTTTGCTTTAATTGTCTTAATATATGCAAGACTTCCTTCTCCAAACATCAATTCTGATCCTGCAAGTTTCATTGGTCGCATCATTTTTATCTTCCTGCCTTTCTCTATTTCAATCCGTCTAATACTTTCTTAACCAGTTCATAAGAGATTGGATTTGTTAAAATTCCTCCCTCTTTCAAGCTGGAACCGATAATCGCACCATCTGCTATCTGAAGCTGATCATGAATATTTTCTGCATTTACACCACTTCCTGCAAAAACCGGAAGGTTTACAACATTTTTCACTCTCTTAATCAGATCCAGTGGTGTCTCTTCTCCAACCTGTGTACCTGTAACAATAATTCCGTCTGCTCCGTTTGATGCAGCATCTTTTGCTGACTGCTCAATCGTAATATGTTCTCTTAACATATGCGCATGTTTTACCTGCACATCGGCAAGAATTTTAACATTTTCCTGTCCCATCATCTTGCGATATTCCATACATTTCTTTGCACATGGCTGAATAATTCCATCTGTAAACAATACTGTATCCACAAATACTGGAACTCTGATAAAGGATGCTCCTACCATTGCAGCAATCGCAATATCTGCTTCACAGTCATTAAACGCTGCGTCAAGTCCTACTGGAATCTGAACTGCCTGTTTCACAGCATATGCCGCAGCTGTAAGCGCCGCTACCTGTGCTTTATTTAAAAAAGCGGAAAAAGGTGTATCCCCCATATTTTCTACAATAACAGCATCTACCCCTGCTTTTTCAAGCGTAACTGCATCCTGAACTGCACGATCAATAATTCGCTGATAATCTCCATCAAATCCTGCTGTCGTCGGAAGAGGAAGACAATGCACCATTCCGATTACTGTCTGTGAATTTAAGGTAAGTATTTCTTTACTCATTTTTACCATCCTCTCTTTTTATATGATAATTATAAATTCCTTCCAATGCTGTTCTGCAAAGCAGATCCTCTGCATCCACCCGATCCTGTCCTTTTAAAGTTTCCTTCAAATTTTCAAGCACTGTAACAACTGTTAAAATACAGGTCTTAACTCCCATCAAACGTCCCAGCGTCAAAATACAGGAGGATTCCATGTCAATTCCTGTTACTCCAAGTTTCTTAACCTCTTCAAATGTCTTTGACATATCCCGTCCACATTCCAGAGAAAACTTGGAATCATGCATGCAACTGTAGAAACCATCCATCGTACAGTTCAATCCATTCAGATAACGTTTTCCCATCTGCTGAACTGTTTCATTCATCACATTAACAAGCTCAACATCTGCGACTGCAGGATAACTCAAATCTACATAACTCTGACTGGTTCCTTCTCGCCTCATTGCGGCAATCGGAATCATAAAATGTCCCAGCATATCATCCTGCATAGACATTACTGTCCCCATTCTTACAGCGACCTGCATTCCAGACTCATACATCTCTTCCATCGCAATCGCTGCGGACGGTGCCCCGATTCCCGTCGACGTTACTGTAATCTCTACTCCTTTATAGGTTCCTGTATATGTATTGAACTCTCTCATGAATGCAACTTTTTTGGGGTTATCCAAATACTTTTTTACAACTTCTACTCTCCATGGATCTCCCGAAAAAAGTACATATTTCGCAACCGTTTCTTCGCTTGCTCCCATATATAATGTACTCATCTGCATTTCCCCTTTCAGCGTAATGTTTCAAATTTCTGTAATAATTCCATTTCTGTTGGCGCATTTGTACAGCACCCTTCTGTCTGTACAACAAAGTAAGATAATACACTTCCAAGCCTACAGCAGTCTGCCGGAGAATATCCATGTAAATATCCATAAACAAATCCTGCCATGTAAGCATCTCCCGATCCAGTTGCATCTACTACCTGTTCCACTTGACAAATTCCAATCTCTTCTTTCCGTATTTTTCCGTCTTCCCGCACATAACAAATGCTCCCGTCTTTTCCCAAAGTTGTCACAATAATATCTGCTTTTCCAATTTTAAACAGCTCTGTAATCGTATTTAGTCCGAAAAGTTTTTCAATAATTTCACATTCTACTTCATTTGTGAAAATGATTTTGCTTTCTGTTAACAACTGTTTCAAAAATGGTTCTGGAAATGCATCAAAATCATCTTTCATTCCAAAAACTACCGGTACATGATGCTTTTTACATTTTGCAAAAAACTCTTCATTGTCTGGTCTTGATGCAACGGTTATCACTCCCAGCTTTGCCGTTTCAAACAAGCTGTCTTTCATTTTCTGTGCATATCTTCCATCCATTGCTCCAGGATAAAATATGGTAATATGATCGTTATTATTATCCTGTAACAAATAACATACACTGGTTGCTTCCTCTGCTATTTGTGTAATCCCATCCTGTGGTACATTTCCTTCTTCCAGAAACTTTTTAAAACCATTACTTTCATAATCTCCGCCTACTCTTAAAACTGGCATTGCCTTCATTCCAAGCCGGCAAAGTGCATAGGCAATATTTACAGAACAGCCTCCGTAAAAAATTTTTGAATTGGATTTATTTGTAACCAGTGATGTAAATCCCACTTTGGCAGGTGTTGCTATTTTTATAATGTGATCCATACTTACATAGCCGCTTGTCAGAACATCTACTTTCATTATCCGTGCCTCCTACAACTGTCCCTCTTCCAGCATCTTGCTGAATGTATTCATATCGATGACTTTTCCCAGATACTTATCAATATCTGTCAGATGAACTTCATTAACTGTTTCTGAATTCGTTGCCACACATTCCCGGATAACATATGGGTTGTAATTCAGATAAAATGCATCTGTCACCGTTGCCCGAATGCAGCAGTTTGTTTTCGTTCCAACAACGACTACATTTTCCACTTCATTTTCCCGCAATACCAGATCCAGGTCTGTGCCGAAGAATCCACTGTACCTTCTCTTTCGGATGACATAATCTTTCTTTTCATCAACTTCCAACATTGGATCAATTTCAATTCCAAAAGTCCCTTCTATACAATTTGGTCTCATGGACTGTGCTTTTTTATCTACTTTATCTTTTCTGTTACAGTGCTGTAAAAAAACAATCAGCAGTTCATGTTTCCGGCTTTCATCCAGAACCTTTTTAATCCGTGGAAGAATCTTTTGATTCTCAGGATAAAATACCAGACCTTCCGGATCCGTAAAATCGCGAACCATGTCCACAATAATCAATGCTGTCTTTGCCATTTTCCTCCCCCTTAGTCGAACTTGTATCCTCTTACCTTAACATCCTTAAATTTCATAAATGAAACAACTGCAAGCACCGCTACCATGATGCTATATGGAATTGTATCGAACATTCCTGCTGCCGGTCCTGCATATACACTTAAATTGACTGCAAGTGATCTTGCAACACCGAATAAGATTGCATAGAGTGAAGACTGTACCGGTTTCCCCTGTCCACAATAAATTGCTGCAATTGCGATAAAGCCTCGTCCTGCTGTCATATCACTTGTAAACATTGCCATTCTCTCCATTGATAAATTGATTCCGGCTAATGCACAGCAAAATGCTCCAATCAGAACAGCAATATATTTGTACTTCTGTGTTTTCAGTCCAAGACTGATCGCTGAATCTTCATTTTCACCAACAACTCTGACATAGATTCCAAATTTTGTTTTGTACATCAGAATAGCTGCTGCCGCAATTCCAATAAATGCCAGATATGTAATGACCGGATGACCACTTACGATTCCACCAATCAGCGGAATACTCTTGATGCCCGGTATATTGATCTTAAAATCTGCAACTCCTACATCTTGAAGACTGATATTAGCAAGCTCCATAACTTTCAGTACAAATTTTGCAATCGCTGGAACAATCAAGTTAATTCCAAGACCGATAACAATAACATTACCATTACAAGTAATTCCTAAAAATGAAAATACAAGTCCCCACAATAAAGTCGTTACGATTGCGGCAATCACTGCCAGAGCCACACTTCCTGTCAGATACTCGACTAACACTGAAATAAATGCTCCATTCAGCATCATTCCTTCCAGTGCGATATTCAATACATTGGCTTTATATGCAAATATTCCACCGATCACGCATAGAATAATAGGAGCACTATGGTATACTGTGTCATACAAAATACTATTTAATAATTCCATTATGCATCCTCCTTTTTCGCCTTTTTAAAACGACCAAATACGCTTGTTTTATCACCAATAAACTTAACTGCCAGGAACAGAATGATCATTCCCTGAATAATTGCAACGATTTCTTTCGGAACTGCAGTATACATATTGATGCTGTCACTACCGGTTTTTAATGCAGCATAAAAGATTGCCGCGATCAAAATTCCAATTGGCGAATGTCCACCGAGCAGAGCAATCAACATACCATCCCATCCAAGGCCAGGATTTGCAGAAAATGTCAGCGTATATTTAAACTGATCACTTAACATCCATCCTGCTCCTGCTATACCGGAAAGTGCGCCACTGATCAGCATCATGATAATGATTTTCTTGCCGACATTCATACCTGTTGCTTCTGCGAATTCCGGATTTTTTCCGATTGCTGTAATTTCATATCCCAGTTTTGATTTTTTCATAACAAAATACATAATCACCAGAATAATCATTGCAATTACAAAAAACATAGTCATTCTTGATGCTCCGAATCTTTTGAACATTACATCCTCTTTAATCGTTGGTGTAGCCACATACCCTGCACTCTTATCTTTGAATACACCGGTGGTTAAAAATTCCAAAGTCTTTGAAACTGCATAGTTTAACATCAAAGTTACAACCATCTCATTTACATTACATTTTGCTTTTAAAATTGCCGGAATCAGCGCAAATAACATTCCACAAACAATTGCAACTAAAAAGCAGATCAGTTTGCTTATAAATGGATTGGAAATATTAAGATATGCTCCAGTGATTCCTGCAAAGAATCCTCCTAAAAGCATCTGGCCTTCCACACCCATGTTATACAGATTTGCTTTGAATGTAATTGCAATTGCAAGCCCTGTCAGAATGAGAGGTGATGCATAATGCAATGTATTCATAAATCCTTTCTCTGTTAAAAGTGATTTTCTGATCAGTACCACGTATGTTTCCAGCGGACTTTCCCCGATCGCCGCAATAATAATTGCTCCAAATGCAAATGCAAGAATTACCGGAAGTACAGAATTGACGATTCCTTTTATAATACTATCTTTCTTTTTCATGATCCTGTTCCTCCTTTCCAATTCCAGCCATCAAAAGTCCCATGGCAGCCATAGACACTTCTTTCGGTGATACTTCACCTGAAATCTTACCTTTATACATAACAATTACCCGATCAGATAAACTCATAATTTCTGACAGCTCACTTGAAATCAGGATAACAGTATTTCCTGCATCCCTGAATTTCAGAATCTGTTTATGTATGAATTCAATAGATCCGATATCAACGCCTCGCGTTGGCTGGCAGGCAATCAGAAGTTTGGGATTTGCAGAAAGCTCTCTTGCAATGATAACTTTCTGTGCATTTCCTCCTGACAAATTGCCTATATTGCCATTCACATCACCAAGACGGATATCAAATTCTTTAATATATTTATCTCTTTTGGCATTGATTATTTTCTTATTAAAAAGTCCGTGTTTACAAACATCTTTTTCTCCGTGATATCCTGCTATACAGTTATCGGAGACCGTCATTTCCCGGCACAATCCTTGTGCGTATCTGTCTTCAGGAATAATTCCAATTCCTGCTTTTCTTAATTTTTCCGGCCACCAGTTTGTAATATCTTTACCGTCAAAAAATACTGTTCCTCTCGTCGATTCCATCAAACCAGTCATAAGCTTTACAAGCTCTGACTGTCCGTTTCCTTCAACACCGGCTATTCCAAGGATCTCACCTTTATGCACTTCAAATGACATATCTGATACAACTTCTTTTCCATAGTCATTCACAGTCGTAAGATTTTCTGCTTTGTACATAATCTCTGATTCAACTTGTTGTTTTCGTTCATTATTTACAGTAAGAACAACATCTCTTCCGACCATCATCTGTGCCAGTTCTCGTTCACTTGTATCCTTCTTTAATACATTTCCAACAACTTTTCCCTGTTTTATTACAGTAATACTGTCTGCCAGTTCCATTACTTCCCTTAATTTGTGTGTAATAACAATGATTGTTTTTCCTTGCTCTTTTAGATTTTTGAGCGTTGCAATCAATTCATCAACTTCCTGTGGTGTAAGTACGGCTGTCGGCTCATCCAGAATCAATATGTCTACATTTCTGTATAACATCTTCAGAATTTCTACTCTCTGACGTCCACCGACAGATATATCTTCAATCTTATTTGTTGGAGTTAATTCCCGAAGATTTTCCTGATTCAGTTTCTCAACTCCTTTAATTTCCTCTTTCTGATCGATAAACGGAGTTTTCATTCCGCCTTTTTTCTGTGTAATTTCCGCACCCAACAGTATATTTTCATATACGGTAAGAGACGGCACCAGCTTAAAATGCTGGTGCACCATCCCTATCCCGTTTGCAATCGCATCAACCGGGCTGTTCAGTGTAACTTCTTTCCCCCGGATCAGGATTTTTCCGCTTGTTGGCTGCAGCAATCCGTAGAGCATATTCATCATTGTAGATTTTCCTGCACCGTTTTCACCTACAATACATTTAATCTCCTGTTCTTTTACATCCAGATTAATATGATCATTTGCGACAAAATCGTTAAACTTTTTGGTCAGATCAACCGTCTGTATCATGCTGTTCATATTGCTGCTTCCTTTCTGTCAAAACAACTATTTTACTGTAACATTCGGGCATTTAGAAGCATCGAATTCTTCTCCACTCTGCGCATCCGTTACTACAATTGTTCCATCTGAAATCTTGTCTTCTACATCTTTGATTTCAGTTTTGATTTCTTCCCATTTGTCTTTTCCGCTATCCTGTATATGTTTGCTGATTTCTGAAAGATCTGTAATAGAAGCTGCGCCTGATGCTAATGAATATGTCTGTGCACGATCCATCTTATCAATCTTTCCATTTACTGCTTCTTTTACAATGTCATATACAGGTACTTCTGTATTTTTAATAACACTTGTCAGAACATATCCTGGCTGCTGATCATCTTTGTTAGCATCTACCTGAATTGCAAGCTTTCCTTCTTCTTTTGCCTTTGATGCAACACCATCACCTACAGAACCAGCTACTGAGAATACAATATTTGCTCCCTGATTATAATATGTTCCTGCTACTGTACTTCCTGTTGCAGAATCAGCAAATCCTGCATCATATTTTGCATAGTAATCATAATTTACACCCAGCTTTTCAGCTTCATAGTTGATACCTTCGATATATCCATAAGAGAATACCGTGATACCATTCGAATTAGTTCCTCCGATAAATCCTACGGATCGTCCGCCATTATCTGCAGGTGTGAAATTATAACCATCTGTACCAAATAAAGTTTCTGCATTTTCATTTACCAATGTAGTAAGTGCACCTGCTACGAAAGATGCCTGATGTACATCAAACAATACACTGATTACGTTATCATGGATTGTCTTTCCATCTTTATCCTGGTTTGGATTATCATTTACACATACAAATGTTGTATCTGGATACATCTCTGCAATTGGCTGTGCTCCACCAGTTCCCTGAATCAACGCTTCAAAATCATATTCCAGATTGAAAATTACATTGTATCCATCATCAGCCAGTGATTCCAGCGCCTGTGGTACACCTGTTGTAGGCTCGACAACCTTATATTCAATTCCAAATTCATCGGCAGCTTTTTTTGCTCCTTCCACAGCAGACTGATTATATCCATTATCATTCTGTCCGGCAGCCGAACAAATAATTGCAACCTTTACATCGCTTCCTTCCTTTTTTTCCGCTTTTTTCTCAGATTTTCCTCCACATGCTGTCAGGCTTCCTGCTACCATTGTCATTGCAAGTAAGCATCCCAATGCCTGTACTACTCTTTTTTTCATTTTTCTTCCTCCTTTGTTATGATGTCATGTCGTCATGACCAGTTCCTTTTTCTATAATATACAACCTTGCCTATGAAATGTAAATACTATTATTTATTTTTGTTGTATTGATCAATTTTTCCTTTGTTTTTTTGTGCATTTACCACAAAGTCTCTTGTATTATATTCAGCAAAAGGTTTTCTTCATTTTCTACTAATAACTATTTCCTGACACAAAAAAAGAACATCCCTGTCTCCAGGAACATTCTTTTCCATTTATCTATTTACATCACCATCTGATACAACAATACCATAAGCGGCATTGTCACAATTGCCCCAAGTGTAGTCAGCACACTGATCGCACTGGCATATCTGGAATCATTGTCATATACCTGACACATTTGTGTAACAGTTGAAGCAACCGGCGAAATTACCGCCATAAATACGATCAAAAGGATTTCTTCTCCTTCTTTATTCCATCCCACAAGACCACTTACCTTCAGGATAAGCAACGCAATAAGCGGAATCACGATCAGTCGCATAAACGAAATAAAATATGCTTTCTTATTCGTCAATACTTTCTTTAAATCCATTCCACCGATCAGCATCCCAATTACAAACATACTTGCCGGTCCAATCATTGCTCCGACTGAACTAAGCGTTCCTGTAATGATTTCCGGCAGACGTATTTTTGCAAAAAACAAAGTAATCGCAATGATAATCGTAATGATATTGATATTAAAGAATATTTTCTTCAGATTAAATCCTTTTTCATGACTAAGTACTTTTTTACAGTGTGTCCAGAAAAAGATAGTCTGAAGTCCCATAAATACACACGCATAAAATACCCATTTATCTCCAAGCATAAATGCAACAAGTGGTACGATCAGATTTCCAGAATTGGAATAGTAAATGGACATCGTTTCTACTTCATTCAATTTGAGAACTTTCCCGATCAGATTCACAACCGGAAGTAAAATAAAAAGGAGCAATAACGATGCGATACAGGCAAGCTCAAGTCCACTCACTTTTTCCGGTGTGTAATCCACCTGAAACGCATTCAAAATCACACACGGTACGATCAGATACAGTACCAGTGTTGACAGTACCTTACTGTCTTCATCTTTTAGCAATCCCATTTTGACTACCACATATCCCATAAAAATCATAATAAACAGTTTTGCAATCTGTTCCATCAGAAGTATACTTAGTTCCATTTTTATCCTCTTTTCCTTTTAACACAAGAGAAGCGGATTGTCCGACACAACCCGCTTCTTATTATTTCATTTTTTTTCTGTCGGTTCATTTTTGTCTGTCAGATATTTCCATCTTTTAAACAATACCAAATCCCCTGTTTTCTGTCAAGAAATCCCTTAGGTCATAAACCTCTTTATCCTTCTATACTATACCTGTTCCAGAAGCCTTCTGCACTTCTGATTCATCGCCCCCAGTTCCAGTACAACCGGAAACAGATCCTCTTTACTCATTCCATAGCTGATCATGCAGAGTGCCTTGTAGAAAAATTCGTTCACTTCTGCATCCATTTTCCCCATAACGATCGCCGGGTAAATAATGGCTGCCATCTCGCGGATTCCGAAAAGGATCGCGGTCTCCACGCCACGCACGTCTGCTTCATGCTTCCAGATATTGCTCACATCATATTCGGAGGTATTGCCACACGGTGCTGCACAGACTGCGCAATCCGGTGCGACGGTATTTTTCTCTTCTCTTACTTTTTCAATCATCGCTTTTAAAGCTGCTACACCAATGTTACTGTTCGTGATTGTATGCACAAGACCTTCAATGATGATCTCATCTGTATTTTCTGTCTTCGGATTATTACCACAGGATCTGGCAAGACCGATCAGGGCACCGGTCAGTTCATCTTGGAATGCTAAAATCTCCTGTCCCTGCAAAATCGTCGCTGTATTACTCATATTTTCATTCCTCATACCTTCTTTTTTTGTATGGATAAGTATACGGTTTCTGGATTTTCATTTCTGTTGTAATAACAACATTATTCCGATTTATCTGTTCCAATCAGGACTTTCTTTCCACAAAACGCGAAACCATAATGCCGGACCTTTGATTTTTGGATACCATCAAATAATAATCCCATTCAGATGATCGCACTCATGCTGAATAATCTGCGCCGTCCATCCGCTGTATTTCTGTCTCTGCCGTTTAAAATTGATATCTTCATATTCTACTTTGATTTCCTGATAGCGCACACATTTTCTTACACCATCCAGAGATAGGCATCCTTCTTCTGTCTCATACTTTCCGTTTCTCTTTACAATCTTCGGATTGAACATCGCAACATTCATAAATCCCATATTTACTGCAATGATTGCTTTATTTACCCCGATCATATTTGCAGCTATTCCCACACAGCCATCCTCATGTGCTTTTAGGGTATCCAGTAAATCTATCGCAGTCTGCCGGTCTGCTTCCGTTGCTTTTTCTGCCCTCTGACGCAGAAAAAAGAGATCTCTCATAATTGGTTTTACCATTTTATTCTTCCCCTTTCCATAGTACTTTCCAGTATACACGATTTACCCAGTCCTGGATACTTTCTTTCTATATTTTGATATGATAAAATAATTCCATACAATTTGTGGAAAAACTTTTCCCTATCACCAATTTTCAAGCCAAACAGGAGTGTACTATCTATGGATAAAATCAAAATCATAAAAAAGAACGATGAATATTCTTCCGAATATCAGATTGGAGATACTTTTGAAATTGAAGGCACCTGGTACGGTGGTGTCCATATTATCGGAAAGACCGGCGCACCGGTTTCTCTTGATAAAGATGAATATATTTATCTGGATGCCAATCCGGAAAATAATGCAGC
>ENA-UOJP01002351-UOJP01002351.1-human-gut-metagenome-genome-assembly--contig:-C102-NODE-2351-length-15460-cov-3.743914_pt1 | contig 15460 bp, 9 predicted proteins | sample MGYA00242353_ERZ723900 | MGnify/ENA metagenome assembly ERZ723900
GCGCGTCACTCCTTTGGCAGGGTGTCAGATTCTGTGTGACGGTTCTATTATACGGGATTTTGGGCGGTGTGGACCGTGGGGTAATGGAACAGTGCGGGGGCGAAGGAGGGAGTAATTGGGTTGGGGGTGATGGAGGTGTGGACGGGCGGTGCTGTGGCGGTGACGGCGCTATGGACGGGCGGCGCTGTGGCGGTGACGGCGGGCGGCGGTACGGTGGATGGAAACGCGAACAGGGCGCCGCGAGTACGTTTGGTCTGTGCTCCGGCTCCCTGTCCGTCTGTTAGATATTTTTATGCTGTCTGTTTTCATATGTCCGGGGCGGCGCATCGCGTGCCGCGCCGCCCTGCCTGGCCTTCTACTCCTCGTCCACCACCACGTAATTCTTTACCGTATAGGTGGTTCCATCCAGCTTCACCTTCCCGTTTTTCCGCACCCGGCCGGTGGAGCCTACGATGATCTGATCGCCGTCCCTTGCGACGGGCTCGGCGTTTTCCTTTAAAGTCCCGTCCCGGCGGTAATCGCTCTCGTCGTAGATGTCGTCGGTCAGGGTCACAATGTCCTTTCCGGTGTCCGCGTCAATGCGCAGGCCGTCGGGGCCGTAGATGCAGCCGTCCACCAGGGCATTCTGATAGGCGCGGCCCAGGGTGTTGAGGTAATAGGCGTAGACCTCCCCGTCCTGGGTCAGCTTCAGCTCCCCATCCTTCGCCAGCTGGCCCAGGGTGGCGTCCTTCTGGCTCAGGTAGTAGATGCCCGCCGGGTAATTTCCCGCGCCGCCGATGCCGCCGGTCAGGTCCTCGTACTCCTCCTCCACAAAGGGGCAGTCTCCTAAGTCCACGCCCTCGGTGCTGATCATGCCGGTGAGCATATGGCCGAAGTTGTCAAAGAAGTAGGTGTGGCCGTCGATGCGCTTGGCGGCGATGGCATTTCCGCTGTCAACGTCAAGGTCCGCGTCCTTTCCGCCCTGGTTGAAGGCCAGGCCCGTCTTTTTGTCGCAGTAGAACCAGTGGGGCTCACCGCTCTCGGCCTCCTCGTCGGGGTCGTAGACGTAGATCCAGCCGGAGGCGCGCACGCCGGTCTCCTCGTCGTAGTATTTGTTGACGCCCAGCTCCGGCGATGCGGGAAGGATGCCCGGCTGCCAGCCCTTCAGCATGACGCCGTTTAGGTCAAAGACAAAGTATTCTCCCTCCAGCTTGCTCTCGTCGCTGTAGGTCATCTCGCCGCCATAGCCGAAGTAGAACATCTCCAGGCCGTCGTACTTGTAGTTGTTCTCGTCCGCCTTAAGCACCTCGCTGTCCTCATCAGGCGGCGCAAGGTACTGCCAGAGCATGTGAGCATGGCCGTCGTTCTCGTCGCCCAGGTAGAAGGTATGGACATCGCCGTTTAAGTAGGTGATCTCCTGCCAGCCGGAGAGCATGTGGCCGTCGCTGTCAAAGAAATATTTTTTCGTCTCGCCGTTCTCCGTCAGGCGCAGGGCCTTGCCCTCCACATTTTTGGCCTTGCCGTTGCTGCCGAAATAGTACCAGACGGTATCCAGGTCCTCGTCGCTGCACTGCCGCTCCGCGTTGGAGGCGGAGGCCCAGCGGTTCTCGGCCCGGGCACCATTTTCATCCAGGTAATAGGTGTCGCCGCCGTCGTCTAAGAAGGCGTCGGTGAGCATGTAGCCCTCATCGTCCAGGTAGTAGTGAATGCCGTTTTCCCAGATCCACTCGTCGATGAGGCGGTCGCCGGAGGAGTCCAGGTAGGTCCAGCGGCCGTCCTCTTCCTGATGCCAGCCCTTTTTAGGGGCTGGGTGCTGGGTATCCTCCTCCCCGAAGGCGGGGAGGGCGGCGGTGATGGCGAGGAGAGCGGCCATGGTAAGGATGGTTGGTTTTCTGAAATGTCGTTTCATCAGGCGTTCTCCTTTCCATTCATCGAAGGTTCTGCATCTGCGGAATCTGTGGTTTCTGTCTGGTCCTCGGAATCTGTCTCATTTTCCGTCTCGTCAGACTTCCCGGACTCTTCCGGATCTTCTGTCTCGGTCGGCTCCTCGGTCTCTTTCGAATCTTCCGTCTCGGTCGGCTCCTCGGTCTCTTTCGAATCTTCCGTCTCGCCTGGCTCTACAGTCTCCTCCGAACTTTCGGTCTCAGTGGATCCCCCGTCTTCCGAAGCATCTTCCGCAATCTCCTCCAGCCGCTCCTCCGCCTTCATCTCGCCAACCGCTGCCGTGCCTTCCGCCAGCTTATCCCCCACCTGGTCCTTCACTTCCGCAGCGGCCTGCACTGCCATGGCAGCCTCCACCGCTTTCTCAGCCTCTGCCTCCTCCGGCAGGGAATCATAGCTCAGCTCATCTGTCAGCTCCTCATCATAGTAGAACGTCACCTCAAGGTCTCCGCTCTCCCCGCTCAGGCCAACCACATGCAGATATCCATCCATCTCAACCTGCTCTGCCAAAGCCTCACGCTGTTCCTCGCTAAAGACGGTCAAGCCGGAGCCGAACCAGCTAAACCACCCCTTATCCTCCCATTTTTCCGTGTCCTCATCAAAGGTGCAGAGATTGCTGCCGCCAAACTGGCTGGCACAGGCCATCGCCACAGGCACTCTGTAATCCGGAAGGGCGTAAATATAGCTTGTCTCTTCGTCCCGTTCTATCTCCACCACCTCAGCATCCTCTGCTTCCCAGTACAGGAAGGTGACGGAGCTCACGCTGTTTGACAGCGTAATGTACTCCTCCGGGGTATTCTCCCCAAAGAGATAGTAGATCGTCTCCTCGGATCCATTGACCCACTCTGTCGTCCCGTTCCCGTTCCACGGGAAGCAGTCGATTCCCAGACCGCCGCCATCACTCATGGAAAATTTCACTCCCACCAGCGACAGACTGCTGTCCGGCAGCCAGAACCGGCCGTCCTCGTCCGCCTCTGCCAGGGCCTCGTATTCCCCATCCCCTACCGGGTCAGGGTCAGGCTCCCCGGCAGCTTTTACCACCACGATATCCGTGAACTTTATACTCTCCTCCGCGCCCATGTACCAGCAGTAAAACTCCATATTATAGATATCGCCCTCGCAGGCATACCAGAGATAATCCCCATTCTCATCGCTCCCGGTCTCCCAGCTGTCATTTCCGTATCCCCAGTCAAAGTTCACCACAAAGTTGGCAGACACATCTCTGATATCCCCGGCAGCATACTCATAGTACAGCTTCACGCCGGAAATGTCTCCCTCCACCGCCTCATGGGCATAGATCTGCTCACTGGTGAAGGCCACATTTCCGCCGTTCTTCACCACCGCCAGGGCGCCCTCCGGGATGGGGTCCGGAACAGGCCGGGGATCTTCAGAAGCCTTCTCCACAGTCACGTCAAAGGCAAAATAGCTCCCGCCAAGATACCACAGGCAGATATCGAACTTCCCGTCCAAGGGCGTGCATTCTCTGGAACAGGTCTTGCCGTCGCTGTTTCCAAAGGTCTCGCTTTTGGCCCACTCTATGGTGCCGTCGGCCAGCAGCTCGTTGTTCTGGATGCCGTAGCTGTAGCCGCCGTCGGAGAGGGCGCGGACTGTGATCTTTATCTTATCCCCTGCGGCGTAGTCCGGGCAGAGTTCCGGGATGGAAAAGCTGAGGATCCCCTTGCCATCGGTGGCCGTGGTCTCCTTTAACACGTAATTGTAGATATTTCCATCACCCTCTGTCAGCACATTTCCGGGCGTTGTCGTGGTATTGGGCCTCACAGCACTGGCGCTGGAGCTGCCGCTGCCGGAGCTGCTCCCGCTGCTGCTCCGGCTTCCGCCGCCCCCACCGCCGCCGCTGCTGACCCTGGAGCCGACCACGCCCACGGTATTTGCGGAGGAATCCTCACCGTAGAGCAGCGTCACCTGGCTGTCCTTGATGGAGAGCTCCTCCCGATGGCTTCCGCCCTGGGACTCGTCGGTCCACCAGATAAAGATGCCCAGCCGGTCGCCCAGGCGTGCCCGCTCGCTGTCGGAGAAAATATGGGTCACCTCGTCGTAAATGCTGTTAAACTGCCACTCCACCGTGTCGTCATAGCTGTCCAGGTAAATGCCGCCGCCCCCGTAGCTGTCCCAGCCGGCGGAGCAGGCCACGGAAAACTTGATGCCCCGCAGCTTTGACGGCTCAAAGGAGGCGATAGACACCCAGCCGTCTGGACTTGCCGGGACTGTCACTTCCCGGTAGCTCTCCGTGGCCTCGCTGCGCACCGCGATCTGGCCGGAAGCGGCAAGCTGGGAGAGCTCCTGATAGTTGGCCTTGATGACTGGGTCGTAGAACTCGCCGGTCTTTCGCTCAATGTACTTCATGTCTCCCGAGTTGCTGGTGTCCCAGAGAACGGGGCACATACCGTAGCTTAAGATGATCTCCGGCACCTTGCGCACATAGGCCCGGATGCTCTCCACCTCCTTGTCATCGGTAGTCAGCACGCCGTACTCTCCGATGATGATGGGCACGCCCCTGGAGAGAAAATGGGTGGCCAAAAGGCTTAAGTCCGCCTCCACATCGGCGGTATCCTCCTCCGTCCCCCAGGTGGTCTGAGGCGTGCACCAGTCCACGTCCCTGGTGGCTACCGCAAAGGGCGAGGGACTGTAGTAATGGATGGAGAGAATGCAGTGGCCTGCCGGGTCATCCGGGAACTGATAGCGGCCGTCACAGGTCTTGCGAATGTCCGTGTTGTAGCCCGGTATCAGCAGGTGGCGGACCGCGTTGCTGCCGCCGGTGGCCCGCACCGTGTCCACGAAAAGCTGGTTCATGGCATTTAAGATCTCGTACTGCCGGGACATGTTGGGAGCGTCCGGAAATTCCACCTCGTTCATGCCCTCAAAGATCAGATGGTCGCCGTAGCCCGCGAAATTTTCCGCGATCTGGGTCCAGACGGCCCGGTAGCGCTTTGCTGTCCAGTCGTAGTCCGTCGCCGCCTTCCGCACCCAGGAGGTGTCAGCGGCTCCGCTGTCGTGGTGGATGTTGAGAATGACGTACAGACCCTCGTCCATGCACCAGTCCACCACTTTATTCACCGCGGCCATGTAGCCGGGGTCGATCTGGTCGTTCTCATCGATCCACTGGGCCCAGCTCACCGGGAAGCGGATAGTCTTAAAGCCCGCCTCCTTCACCCTGCGGATGAAAAGAGGGTACAGGTAGTCATTGTTCCAGCCCAGCTGGTAATCCCAGGGATCCCCCTTGGGTATCCAGGAGCCGATGCTGTCAAAGCTGTTGCCCAGGTTGTAGCCCAGGCCCATGTCCCGCACCAGCTCCTGGGACGTGATATCCCGCATGGTCCCATTTTTCCCATAGCTCTCAGCCCAGGCCGTAAAGGTCAGGCCCGGCGCCGTGCCGCCCACTGCCAGCGTGGCCGCCAGGGCAATCGTGACCGCCCGCTTTGCCATGCGCCCTCCGCTGCATTCCTTCCACATATCCCACAGTATGCCCATCTGTATCTCCCCCTTAGTAGCATTTTTATAAGTTCTCACCAGGCTCGAAAAGACCTCGCCAAGTGTTCACATTATACCATCCTGTCCAATTTCACCAACACCTGAAAAATTTCACCCAAAAATCCCGAAAAAAAGCAGGTGTATGGGAGGATGGCCCCGCATACATCTGCCTTTTGGTACGGTTTTTGACAGGCCCTTAAGCTTCCGCCTCCGGCCGCACTCCATTTCGGTATTCCTTGGGGCTTACCCCCACATGCTTCTTAAACTTCATAAAAAAATAGTCGATGCTGCTGTAGCCCACCCGCTCGGAGATCTGGTAGACCTTCAGATCCGTCTCCTCTAACATCCTCCTGGCGTTGGCGATGCGGATCACGTCCAGGGCGTTGTTGAAGCTCTCCCCGGTCTCCCTGCGAAAGAGCTTGCCCAGATAGGCGCTGTTGTAGTTAAAGGTCCTGGCGATGTGCTCCAGCTTCAAATCCTTGTCAAAATTCTTTTCCATGTAGTAATGCACACGGCGGATAATGTTGGCGTTCCCGTCTGTGCCCAGCTCGTGGCCCAGGCCGGCGAGGATCTGCCCGTAGCAGGCCAGCAGCTCCTTTAGGTCCGCCGCCCCTATAAGCCTCTCGATATGGGGCTTAAAGGCCTCGTTTGACAGCGCCTCGGAGGCGTATTTTTTGCCCAGCCGCATCTGCAGCTGCACCAGGTCCCGGATGATAAGCATTTTGATCTCGCTCTCCCTCATCATGTGCCAGGTGCAGTAGTCCCGGAACAGGTCCATGGCCCGGCGGATGCCCTCGGCCTCCCCTACCTCGATGAGAAATTCCAAGTATTCCACCGACAGCCCCTCCCGGCGCTCCGTCAGGCCGCAGATCAGGTCAATGGTCAGCACCGCCTCCCCGTCAAAGAGAAAGGCCGCGTCCAGCAGATAGACCGCGCTCTCATAGGAGCAGACAAGCTCCTGCCAGTCCCGCACATTGTTGCCCACGGCGATCTTAAAGCCGTCCCCAAAGTAGCTCTCCACCCGCCGGTTGCGCTTTGCAAGGCTCTCCTTTAAATCCCCGTACTCCAGCCCGCGAAATACCAGCACCGCCTGATTTTCAAGCTCAAACTGACCCACGCAGCCGACGACGCCCTCTGTCAGGCTGCCCAGCTTTTCCCCAAACCGGGCGGCGTCCTCCGCGCCCTTTGGGGACTGTGCCCCGCCGCGGCAGACCGCCGCGCAGAAGCAGGTTCCATCCAGGTCTAAGGACAGGGCCTGTGCCTCCTGCCGCAGGCCCGCAGCCCCTTCCTTTCCCAGCACGATACGCCGCAGAAGCTCCTGCCTGGCCTTGTCCTCGTTGCGGCTGTGGAAATGCTCCCATCTGGCCGCTTCCTCCAGCTTCCCCCTGACAGCTCGCACATACGCTAAAAGCTCGTCCTCGTCGATGGGCTTTAGGAGATAGCCCTCCACGCCCATGGTGATGGCGGACCGGGCGTACTCGAACTCGGAGTAGCCTGTCAGGATGAGAAAATGCCCCTCAAAGCCCTCCTTCTTCGCCTCCCGTATCACCTCCAGCCCGGAAAGTCCCGGCATCTTGATGTCCACCAGCACCAGGTCCGGCCTTTCCCGGAGGATATTGGCCAGGCCCTCCCGGCCGTCCTTCCCGCAGGAGGCAAGGCCGAAGCCCTCCGCCTGCCAGTCGATCAGCTGGCAGATGCCCTCGCGGACCGTCTTTTCGTCGTCTATGATCATCACGGTGTAGTTCATATGTCTGCTCTCCATTGTATTATGTGGGACTTTTTTCTCATTTTACTATAGGCTGGGTTGGTTTGTAAATGCAGTGGTTCTAAAAGAGCGGAGGTCTAAAACAGCAGGCGGATATCCCGGGAGGAGCTTCCGGCAGCAAGAGGGGTGCCGGGGGGATAGGCGTTTAGGGGGATGGATATTTCTCGGGCTTCGTTTGGGGACAGGGTGATGCGCTCGAAGCCGCAGAGGGCCTGGAAAATGGCCTGGGCGGGCTCTGCGCCTGACCGGCGATAGATCTGCACCACCTCCGCGCCGGGACGCTCTCCTGTGTTCTTGATACGGCAGACCGCATACCACCGCCCATCCCGCTCCTCCACCCTGGCGCTCTCGTAGGAAAATGCCGTGTAGGACAGGCCATGGCCGAAGGGGAACTGGGGCTCGATGCCGGCGGCGTCCAGATACCGGTAGCCCACCAGCCTGCCCTCCCGGCAGTTCACCTGCTTTTTCCCGCCAAAATCGCCGACACAGTGGGCAGAGCAGTCGGTGAGGGTCTTATAGAAGCTCTCCGGCAGCTTTCCGGAGGGGCCGACCTGCCCGAAAATGACCTCGGCCAGGGCCGTACCCCCCTCCATCCCGCCGTACCACCCCCAGATAAGGCTGTCCGCCCGCTTGATCCAGCGCCCCATCTCCACAGGGCTGCCGCCGGTGAGGACGATTACCAAGTCCGGTCGGACACAGAGCAGCCCTTCTATAAGCTCGTCCTGACCGTAAGGCAGCTTCATATCCGGGCGGTCGTGGCCCTCGCAGTCCTGGTTGTGGTTCAAGCCGCCTATGAAGATGACCTGGTCATAAATGGGGTCTGCAGCTCTGGATATGGCCTGCCGGCAAAGGGAAGTGCGGCGGGCCGGAGGCTGGGCGGCGAGAGGCGGGGTGGTTTCAGCCTGCGCACCGCTTTCCTGCTCCGACTTTCCCTCCAAGCTCATCTCCTGCCAGTTCACCTCTCCCTCTTCCTTCTCATCCTCCCGAAAATACCCCCGCTCAAAATCCACCCGGACATTTCCACCCAAAAGCTTCTTGATCCCCATAAGGGGCGATATCTCATACAGGGCCTTGATCTCCGCGCTTCCTCCTCCATTGGAGTGAAAGCTCTCGGCATTATCCCCGATCACCAGCACCCGCCCGCATTTCTTTGGGTCTAGCGGCAGCTTCCCGGCGCTGTTCTTTAGCAGCACCACCGACTCTCTGGCCGCCTCCAGAGCAGTCTGCCTGTGCTCCGGCGTATTGTAGGCCCCGGCCTTCCTCTCCTCGCCGTCCAGCATGTGAAGCCGCCGCATCAGCATCAGGATGTGGATGACCTTCTCGTCAATGCGGCTCTCCGCCACCCGTCCCTCCTCCACGGCCCGCTTTAAGGGGTCTGCCAGAAAATATTCATCAAAATCGCAGGTCACGGACATCTCCACATCAAGGTCCGCCTCCGCCGCCAGCACCGTGTCGTGGACGCCGCCCCAGTCGGACACCACCAGGCCGTCGTAGCCCCACTCCCTGCGCAGAATATCCCCCAGAAGGAATTTGCTCTGGCAGCAGTGCTCCCCATAGAGCAGATTGTAGGCCCCCATCACCGTGTAGGCCCCGGCCTTCACCAGGGTCTCATAGAAGGCCGGCAGATAGATCTCCCGCAGCGCCCCCTCATACACCTCCACGTTGACCCAAAGCCGCTCCGTCTCCAGATTGTTCCCCGCAGAATGCTGGACACAGCCCGCCACATCCCAGCTCTGAATGCCCCGCACAAGAGAGGCCGCCAGCTCCCCGGTGAGATAAGGGTCCTCGCTGAAATACTCAAAGTTCCGGCCGCATAGGGGGCTTCGCTTGATATTGATTCCAGGGGCCAGTATCACATCCTTGCCCCGCCCTCTGGTCTCCTCCCCCAGAACGCTCCCTACCCGGAAGGCCAGTTCCCGGTCCCAGGTGGCGGCGATGGCGCTGTTGCAGGGCAGGTAGGTCACGTAGTCGTCCGAAAGCCCCACATCCACCCACTTATCCGGCTCAAAATCCTTCCGCACCCCCATGGGTCCGTCGGAGAACCGCAGGGGAGGTATGCCCAGCCGCTCCACGCCCGCTGTCTCGAAGAGCTGCGCGCCGTGTATCATGCCAATTTTTTCCGTGAGCGTGAGCCGGGATATGATCTCCTCAGCCCGGCGCCGCAGCCGCTGTGACTGCTGGCCCGGCGCCTCTGCTTGCCGCTCCAGCTCCTGCGTCATTCTTTCTTCACTCATTTTGCCCTCCTCCATGCTCTTCGGTCCCTTCCGGCCCATCAAAGCATTTCCAAACAACATCCTTATCCTCCACCACTTCCGCCTTCCGGTTCCCCGGCGCCATCGCGATCCGGCTCCCGGCCTTCACCCAGAGCGGTATCGAGAGATACCCGTGCTTTTCCCTTCTCCACTGTCCGCCCGGGGCGTACTCTCCCGTAAAGAAGTTCACCCAGCCGCCCTCCGGCAGATAATACTCCGCGATTCCCTCTTCATTGAAAACAGGCGCCACCAGCAGGCTGTCTCCCAGCATATACTGCCTGTCCAGATACCGGCAGTTTAAGTCCTCCTCAAACTCCAGCGCCATACTGCGCATCATCGGTACACCGGTCCGCGCCGTCTCCTTCGCGCTCTCCCACAGATAGGGCAGCAGCTCCAGCTTCAGCTCCGTAAAGAACCGCACCACCTCCACTGCCTCCTCGTCGTAGGTCCAGGGCACCCGGTAGGAGGTGCTGCCGTGCAGGCGGCTGTGGGTGGAAAGCAGTCCAAAGGCCCCCCACCGCTTATACACATCCGCTGTAGACCTGTTCTCAAAGCCGCCGATATCATGGCTCCAGAAGCCAAACCCGCTGCTTGTCAGCGACAGTCCGCCCCGCAGGCTCTCCTCCATGGACTCATAATCTGACCAGCAGTCTCCGCCCCAGTGGACCGGGAATTTCTGTCCCCCCACTGTGGCTGACCGGGCAAAGAGCACCGCGTCCTCCTTCCCCCGCCGCCTGGCCAATACCTCGTACACCGCCCTGTTGTAGAGATAGGTGTAGTAATTGTGCATGCTCTTCGGGTCAGAGCCGTCAAAATACACCGCGTCCACCGGGATGCGCTCGCCAAAATCCGTCTTAAAGCAGTCCACACCCATAACCAACAGCATTTCCAGCTTGTCCTGATACCCGGCCGCGGCCGCCGGGTTGGTGAAGTCTAAAATAGCAAGGCCGGGCTGCCACATATCCCACTGCCAGACGCTGCCGTCCGTCCGCTTGAGGAAATACCCCTTCCTCATCCCCTCCTCAAAGAGGGCTGACTGCTGCCCGAAGTAGGGATTGATCCACACACAAACCTTCACGCCCCGCTCATGGATGCGCGAGAGCAGCCCCTTCGGGTCCGGAAATACCCTCTCGTCCCAGATAAGATCCGTCCAGTGAAACTCCCGCATCCAGCAGCAGTCAAAGTGAAAGACGCTTAAGGGAATGCCCCGCTCAAACATCCCGTCGATAAAGCTCATGACTGTCCCCTCGTCGTAGTCCGTGGTGAAGGAGGTGGACAGCCACAGGCCGAAGCTCCAGGGTGCGGGGAGGGAGGGCTTGCCCGTCAGGTCCGTGTAGCGCCTTAAGACCTCCTTCATGGTGGGTCCATTTATAAAGAAATACTCCAGGCTCTCCCCCTCCACCGAGAAGGCCGCTTTCGTCACCTGCTCCGTGCCGATCTCATACTCCACCCGCTCCGGATGGTTCACGAACACGCCGTAGCCCCGGTTTGACAGATAGAAGGGGATGTTTTTGTAGGACTGCTCCGTGCTGGTGCCGCCGTCCTCGTTCCAGATGGCCACGGACTGGCCGTTCTTCACGAAGGGTGTAAACCGCTCGCCCAGGCCGTAGATCAGTTCGCCCACGGAGAGTCCCAGCTGCTGCCACATCCAGGCTGTCTTTTTCGGGTTGTCGTAGGCCGCCCCGGTCCAGCCCTCCTTCACGTAGGCTAAGTCCCTGCTGCCGGACCTTGTCAGCAGCTTCCCGTCCCGCCGGTACTCCATGGACCAGTCCGTCTTGCAGATGGTGAGGCTTAAGCTCCCGCTACGGACCGTGAGGGTGTGCCCGTCCTCCTCTGCCTCCAGCGGCTGACCTTCCTCCGGCAGCTCCAGTTCAAAGGAGGGTCCCTTTTTTGCCGTGCCCCGGTAATGCCAGATCTGGACCCGGAGCATTTCCGGCAGAGGCGCCGTGACGTGCATGGTCAGGCAGACGCCGCCCAAGGTGTCGCCCTTCTTCTCGATGGCCGTGGTGGGCAGGAACAGTTTCGCTTCCCGCTCCGTAAGCCTCGTCTCATATACCTGTTTTGGATAAAAGCCGGCAAAGCCTTCCTTCAAGAGCCAGCAGCCGTTGTGGAATTTCATCTTCATGTCCTCCGTCTCACTTTATATGCGGCAGGGGCGCCCATTATGCGGGAAAATGCGCCGGGCGTCCATTTCCCTGCCCGTTACGCTCAATTTAGCACGGGAAGCACTAAAAAAACACCTCAAAAATTTTACATGAAAAGCCCGACGATCTGCACTCCCGGCGGGGATGGGGAGCGCTGTTTTTTCGGGTATATCTCTCCTGTTTTTTCGGGTGGGAAAATGGACGGGCTTCCATTAACATGAGGGCAAGAGCATGGAGTTCGCCCCGGAGGACTCCCGCGCCGGCGCGCAGCAGCATAAACAGCTATCTGCCCTGGACGCGGCGTGTGCATAAATATTTGATGGAGGAGCATTTTCATGAAATACGGACATTTCAACGACCAGAAAAAGGAATACGTCATCACCACCCCGGCCACGCCCCAGCCCTGGATCAATTACCTGGGAAGCGAAAACTTTTTTTCTTTGATCTCCAACACCTGCGGCGGCTACAGCTTCTATAAGGACGCCAAGCTGCTGCGCCTGACCCGCTACCGCTACAACAACGTGCCCGCGGACACCAACGGCCGCTACTATTTTATCGGGGAAAGGGACACCGACTGGACTCCCGGCTGGCAGCCCCTAAAAACGAAGCTCGACTCCTACGAATGCCGCTGCGGCTTAGGCTACTCCCGGTGGCTCTCCTCCAAAAACGGCATCCGCGCGGACCTCACCGCCTTCGTGCCCCGGGGAGAGAGCTGCGAGGTCAACCGGCTGGTGCTGAAAAACGACAGCGGCATTTCCAGGCGCCTCACCCTCACCTCCTACGTGGAGTTCTGCTTCTGGAACGCGGTGGACGACTCCACTAACTTTCAGCGCAATTTAAGCCTGGGCGAGGCGGAGGTCACGGGCTCTGAGATCTACCACAAGACGGAGTACCGGGAGCGCCGCAAGCATTTCGCCTACTATTCCGTCAATGCACCCATCGACAGCTTTGAGACGGACCGCAGCCGCTTTTTAGGCCCCTACGGAAGCATTGAGCGGCCCGCGGCCCTTAGGGAGGAGCATTTGAGCAGCACTCTGGCCAGCGGCGGCGCAGTCATCGGCTCCCACCGCATCCGTGTAGAGCTGGCCCCCGGTGAATCGAAGAGCTTCATTTTCCTTCTGGGCTACGCTGAAAATGCCCCGGCCGACAAATGGGAGGCCCCCGGCATCATCAACAAGGCTCCGGCCCGGGCTGCCATGGCCCGCCTCTCCACCGACGCCCAGGTGGATGCCGCCCTCGCCGCTCTGGCTGACTACTGGAGGGGCCTTCTCTCCACCTTCACCCTGAAAAGCGGCGATGAGAAGTTAAACCGCATGGTCAATATCTGGAACCAGTACCAGTGCATGGTCACCTTCAATATGTCCCGGTCCGCCTCCTACTTTGAGTCCGGCACAGGCCGCGGCATGGGCTTTCGGGACTCCTGCCAGGACCTCTTGGGCTTCGTCCACCTGATTCCGGGAAGGGCCAGGGAGCGAATCTTAGACATCGCGGCCACCCAGCGTGAGGACGGCAGCGCCTGGCACCAGTACCAGCCCCTGACCAAGAAGGGGAACGCGGACATCGGCAGCGGCTTCAACGACGACCCGCTGTGGCTCATCGCCGGGACCGCCGCCTATATGAAGGAGACCGGCGACCTCTCCATCCTGGAGGAGGTGGTGGACTTTGACAATGACAGCGCAAAGGCCCGCCCCCTCATGGAGCACCTGACCCGCTCCTTCCGCTATACCCTGACCCATCTTGGCCCCCACGGCCTTCCCCTCATCGGACGGGCAGACTGGAATGACTGTCTAAACCTCAACTGCTTCTCCACAGAGCCCGGCGAGTCCTTCCAGACCTTCGGGCCCTCCGAAGGGCCGGTGGCGGAGTCCGTGTTCATCGCCGGGATGTTCGTCCAGTACGGACAGGAGTACGGGGAGATATGCCGCCTGGTAGGTGACGAGGCCGGGGCCGCCGAGGCTGCGCAGGCCGTCGCCGCCATGTATCAGGCCATTTTGGACCACGGCTGGGATGGAGAATGGTTCCTGCGGGCCTACGACGCCCAGGGGAAGAAGGTGGGCTCCCGCGAATGCGAGGAGGGGAAAATCTTTATCGAGCCCCAAGGCTTCTGCGTGCTGGCGGGTGTAGGCCTGGAGGAGGGTCATGCCGCAAAGGCCATGGCTTCGGTGGAGAGATGGCTGGATACGCCCTACGGGGTCATGCTGCAGCAGCCGGCCTACAGCCGCTATTACGTAAACTTAGGTGAGATCTCCTCCTACCCGCCGGGCTACAAGGAGAACGCCGGCATTTTCTGCCACAACAATCCCTGGATTTCTATCGCAGAGACCCGCTTGGGCCGCGGCGGCCGTGCCTTTGAGGTCTACCGCCGCATCGCTCCCGCCTACATCGAGGACATCAGCGACCTCCACAGCACCGAGCCCTACGTCTATTCCCAGATGATCGCCGGAAAGGACGCCCCCAGGCACGGCGAGGCGAAAAACAGCTGGCTCACCGGCACCGCGGCCTGGACCTTTGTGAATGTGTCACAGTACATCTTAGGTATCCGGCCCGAGTTTGAGGGGCTGCGGGGAGAGCCCTGCGGGCCGAACGAGCTGAAGGAATTTGAGGTGGAGAGGGTATTCAGAGGATGCAGGTATCGGATCCATGTGGTCAATGAGAATGGGGCGGAGAAAGGAATCAAAGAGATGACGGTGGACGGAGCGGCGGTGGATGCGGGGAGGCCGCTGCCGGTTTGTGAAGGGAAGGAGTGTCTGGTGGAGGTGGTGATGGGGTAGGCGAGGCAGCATAACGGGGCAGCATTTAACCAAAGCGCAACGGGGCTCGTTTTCCTTGAAAAACATCATGGAAGGCGTGCCCCTTTTCCGTTTTGGCGAATGCACAAAAATTATTGTGGATTTCTTTGAAAAGACGGACACGGATATCATCAAGATCATGAACGAGAACCTGGTTCCGGAGTTTGGCGAGATCAGGACGCCGGAGGGCTGGAACAAGATTCCCGAAGCTCAGCTTAAAGGACGCATTTCAGGGAAAATAAAGCGCCGATGCCGGAGAGAAGGCAGCTCTTTGGGGATACCGCCATCATGGGCGGCCTTGCAAACAGAAGCGGCGTGATGGCAGACGGGACCATTGATGAGATGAAGGCAGCGGTGAAGGACCTGATAGACGGGGAAGCCGTTGCCGGTAAGCTGTCCGACATGAGAAGGTTGTTGTACAGATAATCGACAAGGTCGGAAACCATGGAAAAACCTTCACATTTCATAACAATGAAGGAACAAATCATGGCATGATTAGAAAAGCCTTTTCTTCCCGTATGAGGGAACTCCTGAACAAAATATTTGGAGTTTTGCTCATGGCTATCAGGCGGTTTGCTATATCCGTGGTTTTCCTTGAGCATATAGGCGCTCTGCCCTTTCTGAAATTGTTTAATATCCATTTTATATCCTTCCTTTGCTCGTTTTTCTATATGTGTCGTAGAAATTATGTCCAGTCTTCTATCCGCAGCCCCGTGACGCGGGCAAACTCCCTGGTATTGTTTGTCACAAGTATCAGGCCTTGTGACCTAGCGTGCCCTGCGATTAACAGGTCCATGGGATCGATTGGCGTACCTTTCCTCTCCAGTTCCGCTCTTATCTGTCCATAGGCTTCCGCTGCCTCGCCATCAAAATCCAAAACTGTAATTGCGGAGAGAAACAGCGACATCGCAATGCGGTTCTTTTCTACAGCCTGGCTTTTCTCCACGCCATGCATGAGTTCTGCATAAGTCACCACAGAAATGCACAGGTCTTCGGGATTCTGTGACAGGATTTTTCTGATTACTGATTCCGGTTTGTTTTTAATGGCATAAATGCAGATATTTGTATCCATCATATATTTCATAGTTCTTCCCGCTCCTG
>ENA-UOJP01002380-UOJP01002380.1-human-gut-metagenome-genome-assembly--contig:-C102-NODE-2380-length-15107-cov-9.264550_pt1 | contig 15107 bp, 15 predicted proteins | sample MGYA00242353_ERZ723900 | MGnify/ENA metagenome assembly ERZ723900
TTGTTTTTATTGTTTTTATTATCTTTGTTATCTTCATACCAATTTAATTTATCTGTTTTTTTAATATCCGATCCATCGCCAATTAAAAATGCATTATGTTTAGTACAATCATCATCTTCATTTTCTGGTTCTGGAAGTCTTGAATATTTCCAATAATAGTTTTCATTTGTCAGGAATATCGCGCAGCCGCCTATGCATTTAAAAGATTTCAGATTGCCTCTGGTTGTGTTTTTTGTTAATTTATTAATTCTTTCAATATCCCAAAGATAGTCATAACAACCTGTATCGCACGCGCTGTGTTCGGTAAGGCTGATAAAAAAGTTGCCTTTGTTGTATTCTAATTTATCAGTCTTGTATTTTAGTTCAATAGCAATATACTGCATGTTCTTATTATCTAATATAACAATATCCGTATAGCATCTTTTTGTTTTTTCGTTACACTCATATGTATAATCATTCGTATATGCTTCCAAATAGATTTTCAAGTCTTCATTTTCGGCAATTTCCTTTTCCAATCTCATTGCAAGAATATGCTGAAATTGCGCTTCACTCTGAAAAATCAATTTGCTTTTTCCCATATCTTTAATAATGCTTTTTACTTTCTCAAAGCTGTTTTTTGAAAAATCCGTTAATTCAATCATAATTCTTCTCCTTTAATCACAATTCTGTTTTAATAATATCACTATTCGGCTCTGCTTTCAATGTAAAGCAAAACCTTTATGTGTAAAGATATTATATAATAGCCGGTGAGTAAATTTTATCTCATTATAATAAAAAATTGTATAAAAACGGACTAAATTCCTTTTCAAAAACGATTATAGCGCGCAGGGTGATGTCCCACAAAGTGCACATCATCTGCAGTATAATCAAATCACAAAAAGAAAAGGAGAAAATTTTATGAAAACAAATGCTTTTGACAAAATTATCGGTTACGAAAATATTAAAGAAGAACTCATGCAGATCACGGATGTGCTTACAAATCCAGATGTATATTCCAAACTCGGCGTTGCTCCGCCGGCGGGGTTATTGCTGTACGGCGAGCCGGGACTCGGCAAAACGCTTATGGCGCAATGCCTCATCAACGCCTGCGGCAGATATACCGTTACCTGCCGTAAAGATAAGCCGGACGGCGATTTCACAAAGCATATTAAAGACTGTTTTAAAAAGGCGGCGGAAAACGCCCCGTCCATACTGTTGCTTGATGATCTGGACAAGTTCTCAAACAGTGATGACAGGCGCCGAGATACAGAGGAATATGTTACGGTGCAGTCCTGCATAGATGAAATTAAAGGCAGAAATATTTTTGTTCTTGCAACCGTAAATGATATCAACAAACTGCCCCAATCTTTATGCCGCGCAGGGCGGTTTGATCGGATTATTAAAATAGAACCGCCAACGGGTGAAGACGCTGCGAAAATAATAGAATATTACCTCAGCAAAAAGAAATTCCATGTGGAACCCGACCCGAAGTTTATTGGAGATGTGCTTAACGGCTGTTCCTGCGCAAAACTTGAAACCGTTATAAACGAAGCAGGTATCTATGCCGGGGCGGAGCGTTCGGATCTGATCACGACGGAGCATTTCGTGCGTGCCTGTATGTATGTCGTGTTTGATGTGCATGAAAACTGCTTTTCCGCCAATATGGATCTGTGCAAAAATTTAAATAACGCAAACAGCCGCTCAGCTCAGGTGATTTACCACGAGGCCGGTCACGCAGTTGTTTCAGAGGTCCTTAATCCCGGCAGCGTAACGATCGTTTCCCTCCTCGGAGGCAGAAACGGAGTAGGCGGACTGACTGTTTGCTCGGATCTGAACAGTGAAGACGCAGATCCATTTAATCTTAAAATACAGCGCATTATTTCCGGGCTCGGCGGAATGGCAGGTGTGGAATGCAAATTCGGAATTGCCAATTGCGGTGCAAGCGAGGATCTGGATATCGTTTACCGACGGATGTATGGTCTGATCAGAAGTGATTGTGTATGGGGATTGTCAAATCATTCAAAAGGCTTTGACGAATCAGAGCATAAAAAGCATCAGCTTGAAGTAATTGCCTCTGCGCAGGTGGAAAAATATTATCATAAAGCAAAAGAGATCATCACACAGAATAAGGAATTGTTTGAGGCAATTGCCCACGCCCTTGCCGAAAAATCAACCATTACAAAAATGGATATTCAAAAAATAAAAAAACGCCTTGCCGAACAGCCGGCAGCATAAAACAACACCCCCGCAGTTTTGCACTGCGGGGGATCGCTTTAAGATTCGATTGTATCTATATGTGTATATGATTTTACAAAACCGAGTTTATATCTGATTTCCGGAATTTCATCAATCACATCATAAAGCATTTCAGCAAGACGGTTTCCGTTAATTAATATTATACCGTCATCGTCGTTTTCGGCTTTCTCATATACATAATTTGTAAAATCTCCGCTTGAGATTAATACATATTTTATATTGTTCTTGTTAGCCCGAACAATTTCCGGAATATTATTGATTTCATCAGATTTTATTTCTTCTTTAAACTTTATTATTTGGTCTATTCCAGCATCGCTTTTTCCGCTGTAATGTTTTGCTTGAATGTAAAGGATCGATGAAAACTCGTCACCAAGTTTTGATTCTTTTATCGCTAAGATGTCTGCATCTGCTGAAGTTGAGGATATTGCTGTAGGCAGATTAATGGTTTTATATCCATCATGCTGAAAAAGTTCTTGCAAAAGTTTTTCAAAACCATTTCCGTGAGGTTCTAAAGATGTTTTATTATAATCTGACAAAACATCTTTTATTTTCTTTTTAAAATCTTCTAGTTCCGCATTTTCAAAGTTTGCTACTCTTTCAGTTTCAGCGAAGTCTTTGTCATATTTAATTGATGAATTAATCAACGAATCAATCTCGCTGATGATATCTTTTGTGTAAATACTTAGAACAGTAAAACCTCTAACACTTAATTTAGTTGTAAGTGAAGTTTTCTTTCCTCCTCGCGAAAAGTAAAATGGATCATTATTATTCTTTTTATCTTTTATAAAATCAACTTCAATTTGGTTAGCAAGGTCATTATCAATGCTGTCCGGATCATATATGCGTTTTCCGGTGGCTGTGCCAATGTAGAATCCTTTATAACAAGGCACAAGAATTATATCTCCTTCTTTTATATTAAATATCCGTTTAACTTCGGATTTTTTTCTGCCTCTTAGCGTAGCGGAAAAATCACCTGCATAATAATTGTTCTCAACAGTTTTAGCCAGTAGTTCAGCATCGTCGAATTTTGAAAAATCCACTTTGCTCCATCCGAAGGCTACGCGCCCATTTTTTACATATTCATTTTCATTTGTTTTTATTCTTAAAACATAATAATTCGGCATATTAAACCTCCACAGTACCAAAAAATAGTATTTAAATTATAACACATGTTGATTTCAACATATATCATCCAACTTTTCCAGAATCTTCACCATGGCAAGCGTGTCCAGACGGCAATAGGCAAGCAGATTTTTGCGTATCTGAGCAACCTCCTCCGGCGAGCGTTTTTCAAGCCCGTCAAACGCCGCCATTGCTTCGCCGCCGTTATGTATTCCGTCAAGATTATGATAATTCAGTTCCGGGTCGTTCGGGCACATTGCCGGCAGAACATATTTTATGGAATACGAGCCTTCAAAAGCCCGGTCATAATAATATTTCTTTTCGAACGGCACCATCAGGTCTTTGATGTTTTCGTAAATATTCATCAGGTGCGGCGCAAGATCGGCAAATTCCTCGGCAAGCGATTTTATGATCATTTTTTCAAACTTCATATTGTAAGCAAGGGTGCAAACATCACGCGGTATGTCTTCGCATAGTTTTTCCGCGAGCGATCGGCGCGGGTCCGTGCCTTCTTTTGCCAGAAATTCGCGGTGTTCCGGTTCTGCGCCTTTGCAGTCTTGGATGTGCAGTGAGTACTGAAACGGTATCTGCATATAAGGTTTTGTGCCGTCAAATTTCGGTATGGCAGGCTGAAAGGTTTCAAAGTCAAGAAAATACAAGGGATAAGAGAATTCGTCAAGGCATTCTTTTATCTTCTTTTTATTTATTTTCGGAGGTTTTTCATAATATTCGGCCTCTACCTGTAATTGCTGGTTTACGCTTAAGCGTGCGCCGCTCTTGATAACATCCTCAAAACTTACGATTCCGCCATTAAACAGATCGTATTTTCGTTTTCCCTTCATGTTTGAGCGTATATCAAAAACATTCGGATGAGGCAGATTCCTGCGGCAGTAATCTGTATAAGCGCAGTTATACGGTTTATCGCAGTGCAAGCCAAGGATGGTTTCCGGCTCCATATCATCAGCCACTGCCATGAATTTTCTTATATTATCAATGTTTGTTCTAACATATTCCTGTTTACTTAAAACAATGTCCGTGCAGTCTTCAATGCTAAAAAGTCTGCCGAGTTCCAGTCTGCCCCGGCGCACATACTCAGAGTTCAGATGCATATTGTAAATCCCGGTTATGCTGAGCCCCGATTTTTTTAAAACATAATACTGAAACGCCATATCCTCTATGTAAACCGGCGTAATATGCGTTGAACTTTTCACTTCAATTATATCCCAGCCATATGGATTCTTGTGCAGGATATCGACACTGCAAAACAGATCGTTCCACATAAAACTCGCTTCCGCAATATTCTTTGCGCCGCTGTAAATGTATTTTTCCGTGTCCTCGATCATCTGTTTTTTGTCAAAACTGAAATCCATCAAGGCATATTCGCCGAAATAGGAGCGCGCAAGATTGCCTACTTCGTTTCCCGTTTCAAATATAGTTTCCAGATTGTCGTTGCAAACGGCTTTGTCCGGCATGAACTTGTCCATCCAAAGCATCTTTGGGCATTGCAATGCCCTTATGTATTGTGATTTGCTCAGTTTCATTTGTTATTCCTCGCTGTACTTATCCACCGCGCGGGCAAGGTCTCCTTTTATCTCATCAACAAGACTTTGCGGTGATAATACCTTTACTTGCAGTGCGTACTGAAATGCCCAGAGTCTCATATCCTTCTCGTTTACTTTTGCTGTAACGGTTATTTTATCTTTTGTCTCATTGGCGAATTTAACATCATCACCAAAATAATCAAGAATGTCGCTTATGATGAATTTCTCTGCAACAAACTGCGTCACAACGCTCTTTCCGTCAAACATATAGATATGCTCGCTCATGTGCTTTGAAAGGTCAAGCCCGTGCTCAATGCCATGCACTTTGCTCTTCGGTTTTACCGGCGTGTCAAGCAGTTCGATATCCATGATCCTGTCTACTCTGTAGTTGGATAGATTATCATACTTGTCATAATTGCACACAAGATAATATCTGCCGTTCGTGGCCACGATCTGATACGGGTTTATGATGTATTCCCGGATTTTGCCGTCACTGCTTTTTTGCGGGTGCAGTTTTTTATCCGCACCGTAAAGCCCGTAGTGAAATTTTACCTGCTTTTCCTTGCTTATCGCCTCGTCAAGTATATCAATCGTGTAAAACAATTGCTTGTTTTCAGGCTTGTTCTTCGGCAGCATTTTAATGTGCTTGACCTTCGCCTCAAAGTATTTGTTTGAAAGCCCCTCCAATTTTTCAATCAGTTCCTTACACTGACTGTAGGGGATATGCTTTGAAAACAGCAGGCTGTCGATCAAAAGGCGAAGTTCGGCGTCGGAAAAATCACGTTCAAGGTAAAAATCGGATAAAATCACATTTTCCTCAAGCTCACCCGTATTTCTGTTTGGCGTCATTCTTATGGATTCGCTGTATTCAATAGGGTAACCGAAATCGATCAGGTTCATCAGGTTGCGCTTTACCGATTTCCTGTCCACCGTCATCATGTATTCGTCTTTTAGAATGTCAACGATCTCTTTTTGCGAAAGCCGGTGATCCTCGTCCGTGTACTTTTTCAGAATATCAAGAATGTTGATGATAAGCATCTTCTTTGGCTGTTTGGTATACATATCCTCACCTCAAATTTATTTTACATCTTATACTCGGATTTTACAATGCTTTATGTGACATTTTTAGCTCATCACTTTATGAACATGATCTTTTAGTATTAATCATTTGGCGCAATATCTATTTTTTTTTATTTCATCAAGTTCTTTCTCACATTTTTTAATTGCTTCAGCGTATTTTGAATCCGATCTGTGATTCAAGGCGCTGGTAATTATCAATATCGCTTTTTATTTCATATCCCGTTAAGCAGTCAGTAACACCCATAACATCGCATATTGCTCCGCCTATGTTTTCTCCTGGTATATCCTTATCTCGCTGCTTGTCGTTTTTAAACATGAAATCAGTATTTTTCTAATCTTTTTGTCCTCCATACTTTACAACTCCTTCGCGAACATTATATAAAAACGCATGCACATAAAACAGCGTGTGCGTCATCGTGTCAAAAAGGGATTGTTCTGCTTAAAACATTTCTTAGCATGGGAATTGCACTTTGGCACATCGGAAAGGTTTCACTCAATTTGAATTTAGATACCGGATTTTTATTTCAACAGGTATAACAGATGGTATGTGCTGAAAAAGGGATATGGCGAATAATATATTGGGAGTCGAGCTTTACAAACAATCAGGCCTATGATATATTGCTATTATAAAAACATAGGAGAGGAGCATTTTTATGAGTAATGAAGAGTTTAAAGAAAAAGAGTTGACAGTAAACACAAATGAGTGGCCAAGAAAATATGATAACGATCCACTAGAAATACATACCACTTCTTCCATTGAAAACAATCTAGTAAAATCAATAAAAATCGAATCGAATACTACTGTTCCATACCCAAGCAATAAACAACTACTCCATCCGAAAGAATACTGTCTAAAATATCATATTTACGAGAAAGTACGCTCGCTCCAAATAAATGAGGATGAAGTTTTACTTGCCACATATGGAGAACAACAAGAACCAGATAAAAAACATGACTACGACTTGGAAAACAAGCTTTTCTATAATATAGGCAAAGGCGCTTTTTCATGTGTTTTTAAAGATTTCCCGAAACAAATTATATTTAAAAAAAATTACGAAAAATCATCTGACAGGTATCTTTATAAGTATGAGATTATCCCTGAGGAGAAAGTACCTGATAAGCCGAAAGAAGAAAATCTTATAGCAAAATGGACAGATATACCCATTGGCAATACTTTGCCTGATAAACCGGATCAGTATTACGCGGCAATCAGAAATAATGTTTCAAAGGTCAAGGTAGTTTCCACGCAGACTCCGATTCCTGATGATGCGTCTTTTGCTATCAAAATAACATTGACAGTTCCAGAATCTAAAAAAAGCATTCAACCGGTATCTGTCATGAAGCAACTTTTGGACGGCGTGATCTGTGCTTTTCATGGAGAAGATGGAGAAAAGACAAAAGAGGCAGTTAAGAAAAGATTTGGGTTGGAAAAAAATAATAACGAACTCTTTGAGGCAAGCAAACTGAATATTTTCGGAAACCATAATTATCTTACGAAAAGCAATCGCTGGAACCCGGAAGATGACAGATTACAGTTTGGCTGGATCATTGTAAAACGTGAGGGTAAGGAGTATAAGATGAGCGGAAGCATCTATAAGTGGTAATTTTGTTCCGATAACTCAAAAAATAAAAAGGTCGGCACAGGAACAATTCCTGCACCGGCCTTTTATCATGCCTTTAAGCAGATGAAAAAAGCAAAGAGCCGCCATCTATGCGGGCGCGCAAAGAAGGTCATATAAAAAGATTGGCTGTTTACTGATTAAAATTTTTATGGCTTTCCGATTCTATTGTGTGGTTAAACATTTAACATGCTTGATTTTTGATCATCTATAAAGATCGCCATAATATCCATTTTTTAATATATTTTCATGTTTATCAGGAAGTATTGGCATATCGCCATATTTACTGCGAAATTCCAGCATAGAAACATTATTACTCGCAATATGATCAATTATGCTTTTGTACTCTTCGGCAAAATAAAATTCATGTGTGCTTGCCAGCATACGAATACAGCCGTTTCTGACAACCGTGTATTTACACAGAAGCTGATCCGCTTTGATATTTGGCATTTTCTGATAAAGGCCGGATAAATGTTCTAACCATGTATTCGCTTCATCTGTGTTCTCCAGAAAACTATCAAAAATAACTTTTTTATAATATTCGCGCGATGGCTTTGCAGCAAAATATTCAAAGTTGTCTGCTCTGTTAAATGGCATAATTTTAGAACGCCGGGCTCCATATTTTAACTTTTTGCCTTTATGATATTCTTGCCCTTGGTGCTTCCTGCGGCGCGGATAAGACAGACTGCCGATAAACCAAAATTTGATGCTCGCCATAAGAAGCCAATAATCATATTGCGGATGGTCGTGCCCAAACGCAAGGCACGCAACAAGATTTTCATTAAGATCTGCTTTTTCAAGCTGAAAGTAAAGCTCTTCTCTCGAAACGATGATCTGATTGTAATGCCGGTGATAAAAATATCCGGCTTCGGAACGGCGTTTTTTGCGTTCGTAGTTTTGAATATCTGCAAAATTCTTTTTCATTTCTGCCCGCTCCAATTTGTATCAAGATAACAGCGATAGTGAGCAGTATATTCATAGTGTATTTCAGATTCGCAGGTAATTCCAAAAAAAGTTTTGATCTTTGGTAAGAATTCTTCTGTGATGTTCGGATTAAGATAAATATGCACAGAACCGTCTTGCCTTATATGTACCCTCCCTCTGGGATAATAATTATAAGGTTTATTACAGCCTTTCGGGCAAACCTCTCTCCACAGATTTTTATGAGTATAAGTAACCTTTGATTTTGCAAGTGCGCGCGGATATTTTCCCTCTTTATACACAAAAGCATACAGTTCTCCGTCTATGATCCAAAAAACACCGCGCTTAGGCGCATTTGTTTCACGCATATGCCTCCCTCCTTTTCGCTAACAGAATAGCAAACAGGATGGAACAAAAAAGTCATATGTGAATTATTACTGGACAGGCGCATAATATTTGCGCAGGATCAAGCAAGATAAAACAGGTTTGCAAGAGCGAAAAACAATACGATGACTCCAAAAAACGTCAGGGCTGATAAAATGATTATATGTTAAATGAAAGTAAAATAATAGCAGCAATCAATGCAAACACGGACAAAAGAGAGCGTTGATATAGAAAAATATAAGACCGTGGTATTATGCCACGCAGAATTACAAAGCCGAATAATGCGCCTTGCCTTTGCAACATGAAATTGAGCGTGATAAGCGGCTTATAAAGCATCCCTGAAAATGGAGAAAAATACAGCCGTAGGAAACGGTTAGGATTTATTATCTTGCGTAAGCGGCAGTGTTTCCAAACTGAAGAACGCTGCCGCTTTTGCCTCTTAAAAAAGAAATTATTTCATTTATTTTTGTTGTTTGCATTGAGCCCGCGCTTGTCAAAAGACGGGTTGAACGCATAGAAATTCTTGCTGTCCATTTTGTCCGTCAGCAGCCGCAGCGCTTCACCAAATCTCTGATAATGCACGATTTCACGTTCACGCAGGAATTTGATGGGTTCGATCACGTCCGGATCATCAACCAGGCGCAGGATGTTGTCGTAAGTGATACGTGCTTTCTGCTCGGCAGCAAGGTTTTCGTTCAGGTCTGCAATAGGATCACCGGTAGACTGAATGGACGCCGCGCTCCAAGGAAAACCGCTTGCGGCAGTGGGATAAACGCCTGCGGTATGGTCAACGAAATACGATGCAAAGCCGGGGTTTTCCTCGATTTGTTTCTCGGTTAAGTTCTTCGTAAGTTGGTGCACGATCGTGCCAACCATCTCAAGATGCCCCAACTCTTCTGTACCGGCGGAGCACACAGAATGGACCCTTTTGTACCGCAGTTATGCGTTTAGCTCAAACGGCAGAAATACCAATCCCGTATTTTTAGACGCTCCCAATCCGGACAGGCAGTATAAAATGCAGTATAAAGTGAATTTAATGCTGATTTAATCACTTTTTATAAGCAGATTTACAATCTGCTTTTTGCCTGCAAAGCTAATAAAGATCTCGTCAAAATCAATATTGTATGCGATTATATATTTTGCCCGGCTGAGCGTCAACAAGATCCAATTCTATTTTTGCCGAGCACATCGCATTTTTTAATAAGCATATCAAGTGATAAATTCTGCGGCCAGTTTTTTGTGCCACTTTTCTCCACCCAGATAATTACCCTAACGCTCCGCTTTGCATCAAATATCATGTGATAACAGAATATATAAAGTAAATATTTATTTTGCGTTATTTTATATAAATTTGTTAAAAATACTATCAGCGTTCTTAATTTCATCATTTTGCCTATAAATGATAAAATTAAGTCTTGACTTGATTCAAATAATATAATAAAATAAAGAAAATAGTATATTCAAATTGGAGCTTTTATGAGAAAAACCAACTATAAAGAGCAAAGTGAAAAACTGTTAACAAGCGAAACGGTTTCATTACTGACTCAAATCAATGAGTTTAAAGGGCAATTAAATCAATATGTTAATGTGAAAGAAGATACGCTTGATCAGCTTGTGGAAATCGCAAAAATTCAGAGTACAGAAGCGTCTAATAAAATAGAGGGTATTTATACATCAGATGAAAGACTTAAGAAAATTGTTTTATCTAAAACTATGCCCAAATCAAGAAACGAAGAAGAAATAGCCGGATATAGAGATGTGCTCAATACGATTCATGAAAATTATGATTATATTCCTGTTAAATCAACAATTATTTTGCAGCTCCACAGGGATTTATATAAATTTAGCAGTTTTGCAATTGGCGGAAATTTCAAATCGGTTGACAACTACATTCAAGAGACAGATGAAAACGGCAATAAATCTGTTCGCTTCACGCCTGTTGAAGCTTGGGAGACGCCAAGCGCTGTTGAACAGATCTGCAATGAATATAATGAAGTGATTGCGAATCATACCGCAGACCCGTTAATCGCAATGTCAATGTTTATATTTGATTTTTTATGCATCCATCCGTTCAGCGACGGAAACGGCAGAATGAGCAGACTGCTCACCTTATTATTGCTTTACAGGTCAGGATTTATGATCGGAAAATATATAAGTATAGAGAAGCTCATTGAAAAGACAAAAGTGTCCTATTATTCTGCACTTCAACAAAGCTCTGTAAACTGGCACGAAGGCACTAACGATTATATGCCTTTTCTTAAATATATGCTTGGTGTGATTATTGCAGCATACAGGGATTTTAATGAAAGAATAAAATTGTTAGGAGATAAAAGTATTTCAAAGGCAGAGAAAATAGAAAAGTATATCCAAAGTCGGCTTGGCAAGGTTACAAAAGCCGAAATTATGAAAGAACTTACTGATATAAGTCAGATAACAGTTCAACGAACACTTGCGGATTTATTAAATAAGAATAAGATTATAAAAGTCGGCGGCGGCAGATATACATCTTACATTTGGAATAGGGAGAATGAAAAATGATAACAGGTGAAATAAAAAATAAAATAGACAGTATATGGGATGCCTTTGCAGCGGGCGGCTTGGTTAACCCGCTTGAAGTTATTGAGCAGATAACCTATCTTATGTTTATACGTGACCTTGATGATTCAGACAATAAAAGGGCAAAGGAGAGCGCTATGCTCGGCCTTCCATATGAAAGCATTTTCAGTGGTGAAGTTGAAATAGGAGACAGAAAGATAGACGGCAATCAGCTTAAGTGGTCTGTCTTTCGTGATTTTCCTGCGGGGAAAATGTATACTACCGTTCAGGAATGGGTCTTCCCGTTTATCAAAACATTACATAGTGATAAAAACAGCGCATATTCAAAATATATGGACGATGCAATTTTTAAATTGCCTACACCACTGCTGCTTGACAAGGTTGTTACAGGGCTGGATGAAGTTTACAATATCATGAACAGTATGCAGGCTGCCGATGTCCGCGGAGATGTTTATGAATATCTGCTTTCAAAGATTTCTCAGTCCGGCAGAAACGGTCAGTTTCGCACCCCACGCCACATTATAAAAATGATGGTGGAACTTATGGCGCCGAAACCGGATGATGTTATATGCGACCCTGCCTGTGGCACAAGCGGATTCCTTGTTGCCGCCGGCGAATATTTAAAAGAAAACCACAAAGAAGAAATCTTTTTTAACAGAATAAAAAAAGACCATTATATGAATCATATGTTTTATGGCTATGATATGGACAGAACTATGCTTCGTATCGGCGCTATGAATATGATGACTCACGGAATAGAAAATCCGTTTATTGAGTATAGAGACAGCCTTTCAGACCAGAATCCCGATAAGGCAAAATATTCACTTGTTCTTGCCAATCCGCCTTTTAAAGGCAGTCTGGATTATGACACTGTTTCGGCAGATCTGCTCAAAACCTGTAAGACTAAAAAAACAGAGCTTCTGTTCCTTGCCCTGTTTCTGCGAATGCTGAAAATCGGCGGCAGATGTGCATGTATTGTTCCGGACGGCGTTTTGTTTGGCTCATCAAATGCCCATAAAGCTATAAGAAAAGCTATAATTGAAAACAATAAACTAGACGCTGTGATTTCCATGCCCTCAGGCGTTTTTAAGCCTTATGCCGGCGTTTCAACCGCAGTTTTAATTTTTACAAAAACAGAACATGGCGGAACGGAAAATGTGTGGTTTTATGACATGAAAGCAGACGGGCTCAGTTTGGACGATAAACGCACACCCGTCGAAGAAAATGATATTCCCGATATTATTGCCCGCTTTAAAAATCTTGAAGCGGAAAAAGACAGAAAGAGAACAGAGCAATCTTTCTTTGTTCCTAAACAGGAAATTGTTGATAATGGCTACGATCTTTCAATCAATAAGTACAAAGAGATAGAATATGTGCCTGTTGAATATCCGCCTACAAGCGAAATTCTGGCTGATATTAAAGCACTTGAAAAAGAATTTCAAACAGCGCTTGCAGAATTGGAGGAATTACTTTAATTGTATATACTCATGAGCATTGTCAGTGTACTGGTGAGGCAGTTCTGTTTGCCAGATCCATTTGAATTTTTAGGAGAATCTTATTTCTTTGTTAATTGGATCGTTAGTTTTATATTACCACCGATAGTATACAAAACTGTAGGTATAGTTTATGAAAAAAATAGTTTTCCATTTATCGGAAGTTTTTTATACTTATTGTTTTTCTCTATCTTTATATTTTTACTATGGGTAATGGGAAAATTGAATTTTGCATGGTGGATTGATTTAATTGCAATTGTTGTGATATTTCTATTTAATAGATGTTTATTTTGGATTAAGGAGAAATTAAACTCATGGTAAAGTTAGGAGAGTATGTAAATATTAAAACAGGTAAGTTGGATGCAAACGCTGCGTCAAAAAATGGAAAATTTCCCTTTTTTACTTGTTCTGCTAAGCCATTAAAAATTGACACTTATGCATATGATTGTGAATGTGTATTAGTTGCAGGTAATGGCGATCTAAATGTAAAGTATTATAATGGAAAATTTAATGCATATCAAAGAACATACATTATCGAAAGTAAAGATAAAAACATTTTATCTGTTCCATATTTATATGTTTATTTAAATCAATATATTGATGTACTACGCAATCAATCTATAGGTGGAGTTATAAAATATATTAAACTCAGCAATTTGGCTAATGCTAAAATTCCTCTCGTGGATTTGGAAAAACAGAACTCGATTGTTACTAAATTATTTAAATTAGATGATATTATTCATAAACATTATAAACAGTTAGCTATGCTTGATACACTTGTCAAATCCCGATATTTCGGTGAGTTTGCTCCCTTTATGCTAAGTAGAATAGGTGGATATAATGGATATAATAAAGCTAAATGATGTTTGTGAAATATTAAACGGATATGCATTTAAAAGTGCAAATTATGTAAATTCTGGCATTAGAATAATCCGAATTACTAATGTTCAAAATGGATATATAGAGGATAAAGAGCCTCGATTTTATCCATTAAGTCGTGAAAGAGAAATTCAAAAATATATTCTCAAAGAAAACGATATTTTGATTTCATTAACAGGAAATGTTGGCAGAGTAGCATTACTTGAAAAAAATATTTACCAGCAGCATTGAACCAACGCGTTGCGTGTTTGCGATTAAAAAATAAAATTATATATAAACCATTCCTATTCTGTTTCCTAAATTCTTATTTTTTCGAAAACCAATGTATAACAAATTCGAAAGGCATTGCTCAATTAAATTTAAGTACTGAATGGTTAAGAGACTACGAAATACCATTATATGAATATAAAAGCCAGGTTCAAATTGCTGATAAATTCCATGCAATAAATAAACTTATAGGCAATCGAAAAAGACAATTAGAACTTTTAGATATGATTGTCAAGTCCCGATTTATCGAGATGTTTGGAGTACCTGGAACAGATGATTTCGGTTGGGGATTGGCTTCACTTGGTGATGTGTGTAAAGTAAATCCTAAAAAAGGACAAGATCAACAGCCTAACCACAATATCGAAGTTTCTTTTGTACCTATGTCTGCTGTATCTGAGCAAGGGACAATCAATACAACTACAGTAAAACAATATGATGAAGTCAAAACAGGATTTACATACTTTATTGAAAACGATGTATTGTTTGCTAAAATTACTCCCTGTATGGAAAATGGTAAAGGCGCAGTAGCAAGAAATCTTCATAATGGAGTAGGATTTGGTTCAACCGAGTTTCATGTGCTTCGCCCGATTAATGGTAAAACTAATGCCGATTGGATTTATGCGCTTACTATTTTTCACAAATTTCGTTTAGACGCGTCTAATCACATGAGTGGAAGTGCTGGTCAGAGAAGAGTTCCTGCCTCATTTTTAGAAAATTATCGTGTTTCTGTACCGCCGTTCGAATTGCAAGAGAAATTTTCTGACTTTATTGAAAAGATCGACAAATCAAAATTGGCAATACAGAAAAGCATTGAAAAGCTTGAAATTTTAAAGAAATCTTTAATGCAGAAGTATTTTGGATAATAAATAATTGTCTATTTGATAATTAATAGGTGAAAATATTAGCAAATATCATATAATTTAAGTAAATTTAAACTAATAGGACATTCAAATTTTGATTTAACTATCTAATCCTCAAAAACCATTGATTTTTCAAGGCTTCACGCCTGT
>ENA-UOJP01002382-UOJP01002382.1-human-gut-metagenome-genome-assembly--contig:-C102-NODE-2382-length-15080-cov-4.589151_pt1 | contig 15080 bp, 14 predicted proteins | sample MGYA00242353_ERZ723900 | MGnify/ENA metagenome assembly ERZ723900
TGACGATATATTACCAGTAAATTTACTGTTTATTTTGAGTATACTTTTAGTATTTTATAATTCCCCCCATTGTGGTGCCTTTCCGTTTATATTTTATATATAAAATTGGAGGTATAAATCATGATTAACGGACTTCCTGAAAAACTGCGCTCACTTCGCTTAAACTATAATTATTCTCAAAAAAAGCTTGCAAGTATGTTAGGAGTCTCTCCCTCGCTTATCAGCAGCTATGAAACAGGTGAACGAATGCCCTCTCTTGAAAATCTTAAAGCCCTTGCTCAGCTTTATCACTGTAGCAGCGACTATTTGCTCGGATTGACTGCACAGTCTTCTCCTGCAGTTATTGATGTATCCGTTTTAACGCCGGAACAAATTGCTGCAGTACATACACTAATTGAAGGAATTTCCGAAAAAAACAAAATATAAAATCTTTTTCAATATGTTTCTATCTAATTTGCTGTCTTGTAATAGAATAATATGTGTCTATTGAATAACAAATTTTATGATTACATCACTATGTTTACTAATTCTCTGCTTTTTTCTTCAATTTAATAAAATAATTCTTTCTGAATTCCTCCAATTCATCTCTAACCTGCCAAAAACATGCTGCTGGTACATAATCATCCGACGCTCCAGCCCGATAAATCACTTCCATTCCATATGCTATTACATCTACTTCTGTAATTATCCTTGTCAGTTTCTCCTGAACTTCCTCAAAGATGTCCTCATAAGCATCTTCCTTTCTACATTCTTCCATTCCTGTCATATCTCCTTCCATCTTTTACTTCTTTAACTTACTTTATTTCTCTCCTACAGACAAAAACTGGCAATATTCCTCCATTCTGCTTTTCGCGTAAGACCTGGCATATATTTCTACAGGATTATAATAATATTCTTCGTAAGATCCACTTTTGTTATAATATTCAAACCCTACTTCAAGTTCCTTCATCCGGCGAAATACTAACAGTTCCTTATCTTCACAGTCAATTTTTTTGAATGTTTCAACCAAGTCAAAACTATATGCATGATAGACTTCATGGCAGAGGATATTGATGACTTCCACCATTCCTTTATCCATCCCACATTCCGTGATCGTAATCATTCTGGTTTCAGAATCATAGTATCCATCCATTGCCTGTCCAAATTCATCATTGACTTTCACTTTGACCGGATCTATCCCCAAATACTGACACTCGCTATCAATCAGCTTTTGATAAATTTCCTGCCTTTGTACATTTGAGAGTTTGTCATGCATTTCCCATGCACTCAGATTTTGATTGTCTATATATGCTGCACTGATTTTTCCATATGTTTGCAATCCAATTGACAGCTCATACATATTCCTCAGATTATGTTCAAAACTACACAGCGCTCCGACAAGTAGAAAGATTATCGTTCCCGTCCCTATTTTTTGAAGTAAAACATACAGATATTTTTTTTAAATTTGCCTACTACCAAAAGCCATATGGTCTGGACACCCCAAAACATTATATATAGAAAGAAAAGAAAAAACGTTGTGAGGATCATTATATCTCCGCAGGCAAAACATGTTATGGTTAATAGAAGCAGTACTGGGCCGAACAAAACAGATATGATTTTTATGCATAGTTTTCCGAAAGGCCTCAGATACAATGCTATATTGCAAAGAAGTGCGGCCAGAATATAGATTCCCAAGCATACTTTTTCCGACATAATCCAGTTACCAATAACATAAAAGGACATTCTATAAGACCGGCTCCAAAAATAAAGTACTGTATATATCCAAATATCCAGAAGCAACAGAATCATAAAACTTAGCCATAGCGCCACTGGTTTCAACCGTTCTTTCCACATAAACTTCTCCTGTCATACAAACTTCCTCAAAATCTCACTTTATTCCTCCTAAATAGAAAATTTCTGTAATATCTATCCTGTTTTTCAGAATACCCACGTTTTGCTCAATCCTCTTCTTTTTATCTTTTTCTTCATCATATCATAGCTTTAACAACAAACATTTTGAAATTCCCTAAAACAAAAAATGTTTTTAATATTAAGGTTCTATTTTATTCTATACACCCAATGTATCAGCACATTGGGAATATCATGATATTGAAATTGCAGTGCACTATTATACCATCTAGAAAGTACCGGTAAAATTAAAAATAGACAACCACACCCAAAGGAGGTCGATTGCCTACATTCTGAAGCAGCAGGTATCCTACAGCTTTATACCATTATTCAGATTTTTATTTTTCCATCTCTTCGATTAAAGCCTACAAGGTTCTATAAGTATGTTCAGTTAAGTCATCTACTTACGGCCAACTATTAATTTAAAATATCTTGTCTGTGTCTTTCTCTCCCACAATTGCACAATATCACACCAATTTAATCATATAATGAACATTTTAAAGTTTCTTTCAAAATTTTTCATGGCTCTTTTCCCTCTGAAATATGGCGGCGGCGCAGCTGCCCGCAGACACCGTCAATATCTCTCATCATTTTCCTTCTAATAGTACATTTATTCCAACAGTAAAAAGGGAAAGGACAAGCTACAGTATCGTGTTCTTTGGCCTATCCTTAAATAATTATTCATCTGATTTTTATATTATACCCTTATATTTGCATAGTAGTCGAGGAGCAATGTGAAAATTATATTGTGTTGATTCTTATACCAGTACAGTATTGCATTAATATCGCAGCAATGAGTGCCTGATATTCCTGTCAACACAAAGCAGAGGATGTGGAGGCGATGCTGTAGCATCGCTGACCGATGACAACACGATGCCATCAGAAATAGCGAGTACTCATTACTGCGATATTAATGCAACGCTCTAGGGAAGGAATCAAGTTATTGCTTCCAGGCAAAGCCGAAGGATCTCACTTTTGATGACGCTGAAAAGTTAATCAATTACTTGGACTACATCCGCTCAAACAAAGGCAGGATCAGCGATTCCCGCGTGATGTTCATAAGTGAAGAACACGGAACCATCTTGCTCCCCCACCCGCAGATAGAATTAGGAGCCTATCAGATTAAACAACTGATAGAGATTTCAGAGCTTCACAAGCAGATTTTCATCTATTCTACATCTCTTCAGATATCTATGAACCAATGTCATTTCCTCGGGCGATGTTCATCTCGTTATGTGCAATTCCATCCGATTAATGTTTCAGATCAATTATCCCGCTGCCTCCAGTCATATATACAGTATCCCCAACGACAAGATTGCCCATATCACTGGCAAGAAACGTAGCCATTGAAGCAATCTCGCTGGGTACAGCGTATCGTCCTGACGGCTGTTCGGGATTTGATATACTGTCGCCTTCCCACTTACCAAGCATAGGAGTCGTAACTGGACCTGGAGCAATTGCGTTCACTATGATTCCATATGGTAGAAGTGCATCGGCAAGTCCAAGTGTAAAGCCTTTGACTGCCCACTTAGACATTTCATACGCGGTCCACGCGGGCCGAAGTGCCGATGAGGATGTAATATTAAGAATATGGCCTTTAATGCTTTTTTCAATCATATATCGCCCCACCGCCTGGCTCATGAAAAACGTTCCTTTTGCGTTGATATCCATAATAGATTCGTATTCCTTTTCCGTCATATTCAAAAAAGAGGAATGGGCGGTCACGCCAGCTGAATTGACAAGTATATCAATCCTATTTTCAGGGAACATCGCTATGGCTTGCTCAATCTTTGCAGGCAATGAATCTACGTCAAGAACGTTAAGAACCAAGCCCTGCGCTCCTTGCTTAATTTTATCTACTTTCGTGCGCAATTTATTTTCATTTGTTCCACAGATAATCACCTTGCACCCAGCCTCGACAAACGCCTTAGCAATTGCAAAGCCGATGCCGCCTGTTCCGCCCGTAATCAGTGCCACTTTTCCCACCAGCAACTGCTGGACATTCGTTGGTTGCAGAATCGGATATAGTTTTTCTTCCTTTGTCATCTGGATCACGGATCTTATTGCACATTTTAACTTTTTCTTAAGTCCCATATTTTTTCCTTTATTCTAAATTTGTTTAATCCTTATTATCTGCCTATCATCGCCCCTGCTTCTTTATACTAAGCAGGTGCCTTACTGTTTCTATAACTTTTTTACGGAAAATGACAAGAAGCACCGCAATAACAAGGACTAATATATACCGTATAAAAGTATAATTGTATGTAACCATAAACAGGAAACCCAGTACCATAAATATAATTGTAATACTAAAGAGTATCCGTGTTGAATACGGCATTTGATTGCCAAATTCTTTCTTACATATTTTCCGCATACAAAAGTAATGGAAAATCGCAAAGAACATATAGCAGACGAGCGTCGTATATCCTGCCGCCATATATCCACAAAGGCTGATAAAGAGATAATTAAGTACAATGTTCAGCACCGCTCCAGATGTCGTAGCAATTGTCGTAAAGGAGGTCTTTTCATAGTAAAACTCAAACACTGCAAAAAACGTATATGCGAACATGAAGTAAACGCTCATAGCCGCCGGCGGAATAACCCAGATTGCCTCATAATATGATGCTGGTGCAAATATGGCAATGATCTCTGGCGCAACAGCAATCAGCATTAAATTCACAACAGCAATAAAGAAAAATGCAGGATACGCCACTCTTTTAATATCAGCAATCTGCCGTGCTTTAATCTTTTTATATAACCAAGGTTCAATTGTCTGCATAAGCGCCGTATTGAACAACGTCATAATCTGGGAAACACTATACGCGAGACTATATATACCAGCCTCACTTTCACCTACTAGGTTGTTAATCATAATACGATCAGAGCTATTTAGTACAGTCATTGATAGATAATGCGGTATCAATGGCAAGTTGAATTTCAAGGCATACTTCCAATTCTCTAAGGAAAAAAACTTCTTTCCACGATGTATCTGTATAATAAAGCACCAAGAATAACCTATCAGTTCCACAAGGGCAAGCCCAAGAATACGAGCCGTTACTTTATCATCAGCCAAAAGGACGAATATAATGCCGATTACAGGTTTGGCAATCGAAATAATAATTGTAACCGCAACTAATGCATGGTATTTAAAGTCCACCCTCTGTTCAACTGACCAGAACTGAAACGCCGCCGTAGCCCAAATCATGACGAGCATTGCCAACATCTGAACTGTGGTCAATGAAAAAACCGAATTCCAAAATTCATAAAATAATGCATAAACCACAGTCCACACACAGGTCAAAGTAAAAACCAGCCCCTGTAATGAACTGGAATATTTTTTCCTTTGGTTGTCAAATTTCACGAGCCCCTGTGTATAAACACCAGAATACAAATTTAACGTTACTAAAACAGTAATGATACCTAGCCACGAATTAAAGACACTGTATTGCCCATATTCTGCTGTCGACAACAATCTTGTAAAAATAGGCGTTGTTATTGTTGAAATGCCCCTCTGTAGAAATGCACAGATTAGGAACCAAAAAGATGCTCTCACCTGGACTGGGAGCGATTTATATTTATTCATTAACTTACTCATAATCAATATATCCTCCAATGGATATCGCTACAGTAAAGAAGTTACTAATCATTTATTTACCTATTAACCATCTCTGCATACCTTCATCAAGCAGTTCCTAACAATACCCTCTTTCTATTAATATTATCTACATATTTTAAACAAGCAGTCCACGGACATAATCAATATTACTCTAATTTTGTAACACCTTCAGACACTCTTCTGTCATGAAGTCCATTATCTTCATTTAACTAACTACAATAAGCACAATGAGTAACTCAGTCAAAGCAACCACGTCGAAAAAATACTGATCTGGCTAATTGATGAGTATTGCCTTGGTGTCATAAAACATTTCCAACTGAACATTTCTCAAAAGTGATATGGGTGCAACATCCTATTTTAAAATTTTCCGCAATACATTCTTGGTTCTGTTTTTCATTTTCTCGGTGAGTGAAAATTCAGAATTCTCTTCCCTGAACTTTCTTAATGCGTCAGACTCCTCTATATCACTCGTAAATATTTCAAATAAAATTGGCGAATCAGAATATTTAACAAAAGTATCAATATTAAAATCAAATTCGGTTTTATTTTCGGCCATTAAATAGCGAAAACCACACGCTTCAGCCCACCCTTGTGCATTTTTGAAATGGCCCGACGCAGCTGTATATTTATCGATACTTTTATTGTTAATACCGTTTAATTTAAACTCTATTCCGCCATTATTATTGACCAAAAGAATCCTAACATTATTTTTTATATGCCTTATTGAAAGACAATTCATATCATAACAAAACGCCAAATCGCCGATAATCATAAAGCACAATTCGTCCGTCACTACACTTTGTCCAAGCATAGTAGAAAGACCACCATCGATGCCGAAAGCTCCGACATTCGAATAACAGCTAATAGACGGGTCAATCCTAAAGAAGCTCCAAACCCGAAGGCTATTAAGGATTGCGAAGTCCATACAACTATTACTTGGTATCTTGTTATGAAGTTTTTCTGCCACATAAACGCTGGAAAACGGAACCTCAATACTCATCGATTTAGATTCGGCCATTTTTGACCAAAGATTATAGTAATCATGGTCACTCTGAGTATTGATAGTTAGCTTATTGAAAAAATAACCAGTATCACACTGAAACACTCTTGATAGCTTATCATAGGTGTCAACAATCCGTCCGTCCTGAGAGAGACTCCAATGCTCCGTATTTTTCAGCTTGGATCTTGACAATGTCAAGAATAGAGGATAATCACCTGTAAGTCCACCAATCGTAATTATAATGTCTGGCGCAAAATCTGATTCGAAGTTTTCAAAGCTCATTGTCCACAAAGAAAGGCTCCCGTAAACTGAATACTTTCCGTGAAAATTTGATATATGATTAACATAGACCATGGCATTGTGAGAATCACAAAACCCATCTATGATTTCTGATTCGTGCTTTGAAAACGGCCTGTGCTCGCCTATCAGTATCATAATCCTTTTATTGGAAAGATTAACATCATCCCAATTAGATGTAGTGCTGTATCTTTTTATAATACGAGGCTTAACTTCAATATCATCAAGTTCATTGTCAAGCCATGGTATGCATAGTTGAACCGGGCCCAATCTTCCACGTGACAGCTCCAAAATAGATTCATTAATCAACCTAACACTATGTAGCATATCTGTTTCATCTTGAATTGATGGCAATTCAAATGCTTTTTTTACACAATCTTTTGGTAACGATGTCTGATCGGGAGCCTGCATATATCCCTGATATTTAAAGCGGGGATGTTTTTCCATAGTAATAGCTAATATTGGAACTTCTTTATAAAACGCTTCAGTCAACCCAGGTATATAATTCCTGGTGGCTTGTGCGCTTGTACAAGATGTTGCAACTATTTCTCCAGTTTGAAGATATAATCCAATTGCAAAATACATTGCACTTCTCTCGTCAACAACAGAAAAGCACTTAAAAAAGGAGTCATCTTGGACAACCTTAGCAAACTCCTTGTTTGTACCTCCCGGACTAATCACCAGATATCTAATCCCATGTTTCTTTAAAAGCGTAACAACAACATTGATATTCCACATATTTTGAATCATTTCCTAAGCCTCCATAACAGTACGCAGAAATCTCTGGAAGTTTCTCTAACTTCAAATTCGATTACGATTTCAACTAAGTAAAAACTTTTTCAGGTACACTACAGCATGTTTATCATAGAATTTCTATTTTTCGTTTTAGTCTGTCATAATACTTCTTTTTGAAATCATCACTATTCTGTGCAGTAATATAGTCATCTAAAATCGCCTTCGTTAACTTGATTGCCTTATCTGGTGAATCGGCATAATAAACCGATGAATACCCTTCTTTGGCAAACCACTCATATCCGCCCTTTACCTTATGGTCATTAGTAGCTAACACAATGACAGGTGTGTTTGCAATAGCTGCGAAAATAGTGCCATGATATCTATCTGTAATAACAATTTTTGCGCTTGCCCACTTTTGGATTAAACTACTAAATACACTTTCAAAATCAGTGTAAAATGAATCGTAATCAATATCTGACAACGTCGTATCGGTGATTTCCACTTCCTCGCCCATGCAAAACAACTCGTTTTGGATTCTATGAATTATTTGAGTTCCATAATACTTTTCGCTGTCATTTCTAATTACCATGAGCACGCCGTTTCTGGAATCACCACCTGCCTGAAATGCATCTGCGCCAACCAAAATATTGACTATATCTGGATACAATAATAAATTTACACCGCTAGATACAAATATTCTTTCGACCATATCATAAGAGATCCTGTCCCTTGCCAAAAAAAGCAAATGTGCATGAGAACCAAATATTTTCGCAGTTCTGTTCAGCTCAGCATCTGTTGTTATATTCACAGTTTGTGGCATGAATATGATTTTATTGTTTGAAAAAAGCTGCACGACTGCTTTATGCATGCCGTGATCACGATGTTTTTCATGCGAAGTATATCCACTCTGAAAAAATATCATGTTTGACGAAGTGGACTGTTCCTTTAGAGTATGTAAAAAACTCTCATCAAGTAATGCCGCAGTATTAAACTCATGAATTTCTCGTCCTGGATAATTTTCTTTTAACCAATTACGTGTACAATACGTCTGCGCCATATCGCCAGCATTCAGCTGATATGGAACACCAAAATAAAGGATGTCGTTTTCTTTAACAGGGAACTTTTTCAACCTTAGTTTATTCTCATTTAGAATTTTTCTATCAAGTCTCTTCTTTTTACAATACTTCACAAGTCTGATAGGTAACCACGGTATCAATGCAATGTGATACAATAATTTGTTATTCTTCAATTTATTTTTTACTATTTCGACATCCACTAATAACCCCTCCATTGGCAAGGAAAATATTGCAATAGCCACGCTTACATCTTAATCATGTGCTAAACGCGCAAATCAAGGTTTCATACAGCTAATCACCACATATGTATAAATGTAATCTACATGCATTCACTTATTTATTTTCTTTTCGGTAACCCCAGCCCACGTAGTATTCTCTGCTTCGATAGATCTAACAACGACAGCACTGATAACCACATTTGATGCAATATGAATATCCCCCATATGTACACAAGTAATACTCATATTTTCTTAGAAAAATCTGAAACATCCACACCTCATCGCTTAAAAGTTTGGGGCGCTTGTACGATTTCCCAGAAGATTCTCTATCAGCATCAAGATATTCCCGTAACTATTTTTTCAAATTTGTCATATGCCAATGTATTCCTTTCTCGTTTATCCACATATACATAAAAAATCGTCAAAATCAGAAGATTCCCGAAAATAAGATTGGTTCTACTAAGACCCATCACAATCATTGCAAGAATCAATATATTATTTATTGTATTTCCAGACTTATAATTATCAAATATAACTTTAGTATAAAATGCCACCATAGCAAAGGTGGCAACAATACCACCATTATGAAGTATTACTACAAAAGAATTATCTGCTATAGGCTCCCCTGAAATGCTAATCGGGCCGACCCCAGTCAACAGATGGTCAAGTGCCACTGTTAATGTTTCCGTCAGATATCCCGATGTGCCTGATCCATCTCCAAATCTTGTTACAAAAGCTTCCAGAGGTGATGTTATATAATGCAAATACCTAAATGCAGCTATAGATGAAATATCATCAAGGAAAATCAGCAAAAGAAGACACAAGACAGATCCTATTATGTATAGATAAAGTTGTCTCGTGTTCATTTTTTTTGAATTAAAAAACACATAAAATAAAACCAATACTGGCAACATTAAAAAGAAAATTTTACACTGCGCAGAAACGCCAACAAGAACTGCTACTATCCCTAGAATTCTTGGATGAGTAAAAAATTTTTTATCAGATATAACCTGTATTAGCAAAAATGCCAGGACTACAATAATAATGCAGCTCAACACCATCGGAGTTTCATTTAGGCCAAAATATCTATAGTATCTTCCGTTATAAAATCCAGACCCCCATGATTCAATACTTTCATAACTTGTGTAGCCCGAAGAACTCGCCGAATAATATAGTTTATGACATAAATCATACATCTGATACGGGAAAATATATTGCAATATTACAGCTATTGCATTTAGCCCCACTGTCCATGATAAGCCTATCCCAATGCTCCTATAAATCATTGATTTAGACATATCATTGCACAATATTAGGCACAGTCCTACAGCTGCCAATGTTTTAACCAATCCCAAGATGGAGATCATAAAAGTCTGTCGCGATGCCGCGCCATTTATAAACCACCCAATTGTATATGTAAAAATCCAAACTGCAATTAGGAATAAAAGAGATTGTATCCGTCTATTTATTATCACTTTACCACCATGTACAATAGCTTTGACAACCAATAAAATAAATATAAAAACATATGACGAGTCTACAACCAATCCTCCGCCAATAGGTATGTTGGGTGCAATAAAAAAGTATAAAATGACTAGCGGAAGCGCGCCTTTTTTTATAATAATTTTCCACGTGCAAACCACTGTGAAAATAGCAAGAATTATGTACGCCATATGTTCTACTCACCTCTATTTTCTAACGACTCTCACCGTATAACTTTACATATTCATTTGTCATGACTTTTGCGGAAAACTTCTTCGCTTTCTCAGCAGCCGCCATTCCCAATCTTCTGCGAAGATTCGCGTCTAGAATTAACATTTCCATTTTTCTCGCCAAATCTGAAGGATCATTCTCGCAATAGAGTCCAGAAGAGTTATCATCAATCATATCTGGAATTCCACCTACTGGTGTAACCACCACCGGAAGACCTGTACCCATGGCTTCAATCAATGTAATAGGCATTCCTTCCCAGTTTGATGGCAGAATAAATATATCTGACCTACTCAACTCAGAGAACGGGTCGCTTGTAGTCCCTTTAAGTATAACAGAGTCCGTTAACCCTGCTTGATCTATCTGCTCACTAATCTCCTCTTTTAGAATTCCCTCACCCCATAGATTAAACGTCACAGTATTATATTTTTTACAGAGAATTTCAGCAGCTTCGACAATCAATGAATGGTTCTTTTGCTCTTCAAAACGACCAATATGAATGATCGTGATAGAATCGCCTGTTAAACTGTAATCTTGTTTTTTATCACATTTGTCAAGAGCAATTCCATTGTAAATCATCGGTATAGATGACTCCTTGATACCGTAATACTCTGAAATGGATTTCTTTATCAGTGGACTTATAGCAACCTGTTTGATAAGCTTACTTTTTGATAACACCTTTTCAAGAAGTAAATTAATATGGGTAGTCTCTTTCTCAGCAATATTGTGTACTGTGTGAATTCTCTGACACTTCCATCCTAAAGATGCTTCGAATGCGTACTTCAAGACATAAGAATGTGTATGGATTACATCTGGCTTAAATTTCTTAATACATTCTCTGATTTTTTTTATTACTTTGATGTCGAGTCCATCTCTTTTATCTAAGTAGCAGATTTGTATTCCTTTCCCCTCCAATCTATCGCTTATTGGAGTGTGTATAGAATAAAGGCTTACAACTAGAACATCATAACTGTCGCTTGCAAGTTGATTTGCTAAATTCTCCATCATAATTTGCGCTCCCGCAAGCTTTAGTTCTGGAATAATCTGCATAACACGCATCGTATCACCTCATTCGAATTAATTTTGTAAAGTTTGCGGAATCATAGCAAAGATATTACTTTATTTTTAATAATTGGACATTCATTTTTGATTGTACAATCAGCAATTGCATTCCAACAACCAATTTAAGACACTCTTTAAAGTTCCAGTTTTCAAAGTTCCTCTTGGGAATCTCCGAATAAGATCATTTTCAGATTTTATCCTTTTGAATAAAACTGTATAATTCATTGTAATTAACCATTGCTTGGAAGTGCTGTTCCCAGTAAGCGCGACACGTGACCCGATATTTCTGATACTCTTCGCTTTCTTTTGTATGATAGAGTTTTTCTATCGCACTTGCCAAATCTTCATTTTTGAACTCATCTGCAAGAAGCAGACCTGTTTTTCCGGTGATAGTAATCTCCGATGTTCCACCAACATCCGTCGCAATCACGGGCATACCAAAACTAATTGCTTCCATAATTGAAACAGGAAGACCTTCACTACTGCTTACATTCAGAAAAATATCAAACGGTTTTTCTTTATAAAGTTCCATGACCTTGGTATTTGGTGTATCTCCAAGAAATTCAAACTGTATTTTTGTTAACAACCCTTCAGTCTTCTGCTTAACGGCTTCAAGCCCTGTTCCGCCACCAATATGAGTCCATTTGATATTTAAGCCTTTATTATCAAGCAAAGCCAGTGCTACCGCAATTCTATCTATGCGCTTTTCTGCAACTATTCTTGAGCAACTCACAACACGGAATATCCCATCCGTGCTCGGTTTACCTATTCCGTGATCCAACGTACCCAACAAAGCAACTCTGACTTTTTCTTTGTATTCCGGATAGTGCTCTTGCAAATAGCGTTCTCCATTAATAGAGCATGGAAACACTTTATTGAAGGAGTTTAGAAACAGTTCCCTGTATGGGAGATAATTTGTTCCGTTCTTTTCTGCATATAAATCATATCTATGAGCTCTGGTAAATATATAACTCACCTTATAATCTCTCAGGATATATGTTGCAACTCTTGCTGTCATAAACAGCCAATAGCTATACAGCACAAACGGAGCATCTACGAAATCTTTTAAGAGATTTTCTTTTCTGAATTCTCTATATACTCGCTGACATTTGCCTTCAAAGTAGCCTAAAAACCCTTTCTGCTTTAAAGACCTACAGTTCTTTGATTCTGTACGGAATTCCTTGCTCGATTTAATATAATTTAGCTGTCCCTTAACGACATCTGCTATCTTTCCCCTAGAATCAACACCCATCACTTTTCGAACCGTTACATTTTTAGGAACACTTCTGATAATAGATGTGTCTGGAGCTTCACATGCAATCACCAGTATCCTATCATAATATTGGGAAAGCACGTTCATCTCATTCTCGATAAATGCCTCACCAGTACCATATGGGTAGAATTTTGTTAGCATAACCAAATTCATAAGCACACCTCTATTCTCGACCGCCTTTACTCAAATATACCCTTTTCCAAACCGCCAATAGCGAATACCTTACAAAGCAGTAACAGCTAAACGGCAATGATAGATGCTCAATGTCTCTGTATAAACTCCATACTCCTCTTGCAGCTTTTATCTTATTACTGGATAAGGAATTTTCAGCCCTTCTGTATTCTGCAAGAATCTCATTGAGACCATAGCACTCATATCCCTCTTTCAGGATTTGAAGCCAAGTTGCAGCATCTTGTCTTCTTCTTATATCAGGCATAACTAGAAGCTTCTTATCCACAATTTTCGTATCCACCATAATGCCCACAGTTTGTAGTAGATTGTTTGTAAGAAAACCAACGTAGTCAACCTTGGGTAACATATGTACATATTTGTTCAATGGCTGTCCAGCATCATTGATTACTTCATATGAAGTACAGGAAAAGCCACACTTTTTTTCTTTCATGAATTGTGTTTGCTTTTCTAGTTTATCCGGCTTCCAAATATCATCAGCATCAAGATAGGCTACAAAGCGCCCTGTACCAGCCAGCATCGATAGGGTCCTCGCTTTGGCTGCGCCACAGTTTTCAGGCTGAATCAAAACCTTTATGCGCGAATCCTTTCCAGAAAACTTTTTGACGATTTCAACGGTAGCATCTGTAGAACAATCATCTACAATAATCATTTCCCAATTCGTATAGGTTTGAGCCTGAACTGATTCTATTGTGGCTTCTATGTATCTTTCACTGTTCCAAGACGGCGTTACTACTGTCACTTTATCGTCCATTATTAAACTCCTCTGTCTTTAGTCACGCCTAAACAAATCTCGTGTATAAACCTTCTCGGCACAATCATCTAACTCAGCACTATACCGATTAGCAATAATCGCCTGGCTCTTTTTTTTAAACTTTGCCAAGTCGTTCACGACCAAGCTCCCAAAGAATGTCGATCCATTCTCAAGTGTTGGCTCGTAAATGATTACAGTAGCGCCTTTAGCTTTCACTCTCTTCATCACGCCCTGGATACTACTCTGCCGAAAGTTATCACTATTACTCTTCATTGTCAGGCGATACACACCAATGACGCATAACTTCTCAGCTCCGGCTTCATAATCTCCACGGCTATAGTAGTCGTAATACCCGGCCAATTTCAGCACCCGGTCTGCGATAAAATCTTTCCGTGTCCGGTTGCTTTCTACGATTGCTTCGATCAAGTTCTCTGGAACATTTTCATAATTAGCCAACAGCTGCTTTGTATCCTTTGGCAGGCAGTAGCCGCCGTAACCAAAGGAAGGATTGTTGTAATGGGGACCGATTCTCGGATCAAGGCAAACCCCGTTGATTATCGCCCCGGAATCCAGTCCTTTCATCTCAGCGTAGGTATCTAGCTCATTGAAGTAGGCGACACGGAGCGCAAGATATGTATTGGCGAACAGTTTCACAGCTTCCGCTTCTGTGAATCCCATATACAAGACATCGATGTTCTCTTTAATCGCCGCTGCCGAAAGCAAGCCTACAAATGTGTGGGCGGCATCCACAAGCCTCTCGTCATCTGGATCTATCCCGACGATAATGCGAGACGGATACAAATTGTCATAAAGTGCTTTGGACTCCCTCAAAAATTCCGGGCTGAAAATGATATTCTTGGTACTAAATTTTTTCCGGACCGATTGTATATAACCGACCGGAATCGTGGATTTGATGACCATAACCGCGTTCGGATTGTATTTAAGAACCAGTTCAATCACAGTCTCCACCGCAGATGTGTCAAACTTCTGGGTATGAGAATCATAATTGGTCGGAACTGCTACAATCACGAAGTCAGCAGAAGAGTAAGCGGAAGCTGTGTCCAATGTAGCTGTCAGCTGCAGTTCTTTTTCTGCTAAGTATTTCTCGATATATTCATCCTGGATGGGAGATTTCTTCTTATTTATAAGGTCTATCTTTTCCGGTATGATATCTACAGCTGTTACAGTGTTCTGCTGAGCAAGAAGGACAGCTAGAGACAATCCCACATATCCGGTTCCGGCAACAGCTATTTTGTAATTAAT
>ENA-UOJP01002395-UOJP01002395.1-human-gut-metagenome-genome-assembly--contig:-C102-NODE-2395-length-14946-cov-4.859915_pt1 | contig 14946 bp, 13 predicted proteins | sample MGYA00242353_ERZ723900 | MGnify/ENA metagenome assembly ERZ723900
ATATCCAAGAACTTCTGGTATCCATCGCCTCTGAAATAGCAAGTCCTAAAACAGCCAATGTTGCTGTAAAAGAAAATGTTAACAAGGTATTTCTCATAGAATCAAAAAATTCTATCCTCTTCACTAATTTCTCATACTCTTTTTCTTTGATAGTATTTTCCATGTTAATCTCCTGCTACTTCATTTAGCTCATACTATTTTAATAATACCATATTTATCCTCAGCAAGCTACCACTACAGCAAAAAGCAAGGCACATCAAGCCCTGTCAGTTCATTTTTGCTTCCCGGTTACAGATGCCGTTTTTGTCTACATACCCCCGTCTATCCAGGCATCTGTAAACATAATTCCCCGTTTACTATCAGAAATCGGGTTGGAGTAATACCATTTTCCATCAATCAACTGCCAGCCTGTCTTCATACCGGTGTTGATGTCTATGTAGAAATATCCGCCCAGAGCCGGGGCAAAAACCAGCCCGCTCTTAGCATATCCGTCAGCACCAAACACATGCCATGCCCCATTGTTCAGTTCCCATGTAAGACGTTCATAGGTACTGCCAATACCGCTGAGACGCACCAGAACCGCCGTGGAGCGGTTTTATGCCACTCCATGGTTCTTCTGTGTGACAATTTAGACACTAAAATAAGCCTACGAATATGTTTTGGTCTGCATACTCATAGACTTTTTCAGATGTCGAAATATTAATTTGAAATATTACACATTTCACAAATTATTATTATTTGGCATTATTTTACTGTGTTTGAAACCAATTTCATACCAATCCTGATCCAAATCATGCTAAATCATGCCCACTTATGCCACCATTCCGAACATGGATAAATCCTCTAAATTCACCCACTCCTCTTGATTCTGCAAACGTTTAAAGGACTTCCTACTCTTCCTCTTCCAGCAGATACGGCGTAGTCTGGTAAACGTAGAAATTAAGCCAGTTTGTATACAGCGTATTCGACATATTTCTCCAGTTCAGCACCGGAGGTGAAAACGGATCATTGTCCTCGTAGTAATTGCACGGAACCTCAGGGTTCATGCCCTTTTTCAAATCGCGGTGGTATTCATTATTGAGCGTCATCCTGTCATACTCCGGATGCCCCTGCATAAATATCTGTTTTCCATCCCTGCTCATCACGAGGAACACACCGGCCTCCTCTGATTTAGCAAGAATGACCAGTTCAGCGTGTTTTCTGATGTCTTCTTCCCTGACCTCCGTATGTCTGGAATGAGGACAGTAAAAATAATCGTCCAGGCTCCTCACAAGGGGCACCTTGCGGTCCAGCACCTTATGACGGTAGACGCCCGAAAGTTTCTTTTTCCTCGGGTATTTGGGGATTCCATAATGATAATACAAGCCTGCCTGGGCTCCCCAGCAGATATGTAAAGTCGATGTCACATGGGTTTTGCTCCACTCCATAATCTTAATAAGCTCATCCCAGTAATGAATCTCCTCATACTCCATGTTCTCTACCGGAGCGCCGGTAATAATCATACCGTCAAATTTCTTCTTCCTGACCTCATCAAATGTGATATAAAATTTATTCAAATGGCTGGCCGACGTATTCTTTGATACATGGGATTCCAGCATCAGAAATGTGCAGTCCACCTGAAGCGGAGTGTTCGACAGCGCGCGCAGAAGCTGCGTCTCCGTATCCTCCTTCACCGGCATCAGATTCATAATCAAAATTTCAAGAGGACGTATATCCTGGCTCATGGCCCTCTCTTCGTCCATCACAAATATATTCTCAGATTCCAGGATTACCTTGGCCGGAAGATCCTTCTGAATTTTAATTGGCATATGCCCACCTCTTTCACCAAAAAGTCGTGTCTAGTATCATATCATATTTTAAACATAATTGCCAGTCCGGTTCATAAAATAGATAGAGAACAGGACAAAAAAGGATTTGATTCCATGAATGAACCCATTTCTGAAAAGAGTGCGCGTCAGGTTATCCAGCAGTCGGGACAGTTCAGTCTGCCGCCCCAGCCCGATATATCTGTAAGCGCCCAATCAGTTTATCCACAGAACAGACATACAAACAGCCAGCAAAATCACCAGCAGAGCTATCCAATGAACCGTTCCTTCAACCGGCAGGCAGCCGCGCAGCACTACAGGGATGAATCTCTGCCCGGAGTCTGGCCCGACGCTTCCTGTGAGAACCGGAATGCGAGGCAGGAGCCCGTTATTCCTTCGGCCCCCGGATCCGGCAGCAAAAAAACAGCAAATGAAGCGGCCGGTACTGGTTCAGCCGGATCTGGAACGGCCGGAATTGAAACAGTCAGAGCTGAAACGGCCAGGCCTGAGGCACCCAGAGCTGAGACAGCCAGGCCTGAATCACCCAGGGCTGCCCGCGATGAAACGGTCAGGTCTGAAACGGCCGGGCCTGTGGACAGGGAAAATTCCGCTGAGAAAACGGTTATCCTGCAGAATATCCAGACCGCCGCTCTGACCCGCAACAGGCAGGAAAATCAGTGCCCGGCTCCCTGTGCCGAATCCCCGGATTCCAATGCATATTCGATTGCATATCAGGCCGCTACTCCATATCCTCCCATCAAAGCTGCCGGACAAAACCGTCAGTATGGCATGGCGATGCTTGATAATATGGCCAGCCAAAATTCGGAAATGTCTGCGGTGGGACTATATTTTTATAATAATCTGATCACGATGGGACACAGGGAGATCAGCGATGCGTTTCATTTCATCGGTATTGTGGAAATGCATCACATGCAGATTTTTGCAGAGCTTGCAATGCAATTGGGCGAAAATCCCCGTCTCTGGAGCCGTCATCCGCGAAACGGCAGATACATATACTGGAGTCCGGCCTGTCTGCACTATCCGCATATTCAGCCCCCGGCTTACGGGTGCCCTGTATCAAAGGCCAGTCTCCGTATCATTCTCAGCCAGGCAATAGAGGGGGAAGAGGCCGCAGTCAAAAAGTATATGAACCAGACCGCCTGGATTAAAGATGTGAATGTATGTGATAATCTGCGCAGAATTGCCGCCGATGAACAGATGCATGTGGATATTTTCACCCGCCTGTACCACTCCATTTAATTGACACGATAAAAGGCCATGACAAGGCCGGAGAAAAGGAACAGACAGGCAGCCGTTCTGCCCGTTTGCTTCCTTTTCTCCGGCCCTATAAGATTATCTGTTCCGGACACAGATGCTCACCGGCATGCAAATTGATAAACGCCATATAAATCCTCTGCAATACAGACATGGGAAAACTGCTCAAGTTCCGCGGCAGTGGTGGCTCCCGTCAGCACAGCGGCAAAATCAATCTTCGCGTTTTCCGCTGTCTTTGCATCGACCGTACTGTCACCGACATACAGCACATGTTCCTTCCCCACGCCAAAATATCCGGCCGCAATAAGCAGTCCCTCGGGATCCGGCTTCTCTATTTTTACATCCTCGGCGCCCACAATGATATCAACCGCAGAGCTGATACCGAATTTGTCCAGTATCTGATCGATTCTGTAATGATATTTAGTTGTAACGATACCAACCTTACATCCCTGTTCCCTTTAGTCTGCAAATACCTTCTTAACGGGCTGATACAGCTTCGTGCCTGCCGTCATGACCTCATCTGCTTTTTCCCTGAAATATCCGGCAAACAGGTGCGCTTCCCGCTCATCTTCATTTTGTGTTAATGCGGTAAACGTATTTTTTAACGAAAGACCGATGGTCTTTTTGATCGCTTCCATCTCCTTCTCCGGATATCCAAGCCGTCCAAGGGCATAATTAATGCTGGCCGCAATACCGGCCGCCGAATCGCCCAGGGTAAAATCAAAATCAAAAACGAGCGCTTTATACATATATTTCTACTCCATTGTAAGATCTGCCATCTCAATAAATTCCTGTTCCGAAATGATCGGAATTCCAAGTTCCTTCGCCTTTTTATTTTTTGATGAAGAGGACGCCGTATCATTGTTAATCAGATAATTTGTTTTAGCCGTCACGCTCCCGGTCACCTTACCGCCCTTCTGTTGGATAATCTCCTGAATCTCCTTGAGGTTTTTAAAGAGATCCCCCGAACCGGTGATGACAAAGGAAATGCCGTCGAATACGCCTTCCGCCTCCTCTTCTTCTGCCGTCTCCTCGATAGTCAGCTCATCCAGAAGATGATCCACTATCCCATTATTCTTCTCACTGCTGAAAAAGTCGATCCAGGCATCTGCCAGCACATCACCAATTCCATCGACAGCCACCAGTTCTTCTTTCTTGGCCTTTCTCATCGCTGCAAAATCATTTTTAAACCGGCGGCACAGCATCTTTGCATTGGCAAGTCCGATGCCGGTGATTCCAAGACTGTTTACGACTCGGGGCAGGGTTGTTTCGGAGGCCTTTTTTACGGATGCAATCAGATTGTCATAGGACTTCTGACCGAAGCCATCCATGGTCACGATTTCCTGCTCATACCGATCGAGATGGAATATATCGGCATATTCATGGATAAAGCCGACGCCGATCATCTTCTCCAGCGTCGCCTCGGAAAGGCCGCCGATATTCAGTGCGTCACGGCTGGCAAAGAGCGTAAAGCTCTTTATCTTCTTTGCCTGACAATCCGGATTTGTGCAGTACAGAGATTTTACATCGTTAATTTGTCTGATTTCCGTGTCCGCCCCGCAGACGGGGCAGTGTTTTGGTATGTCTTTCACTCCGCTCTTAGTCAGGTTTTCCGCAATCTGGGGGATAATCATATTGGCCTTGTAAACGGTAATCTTATCTCCCACTCCCAGCTCCAGCGCCTCCATGATACTTAAATTGTGAACGCTGGCCCGGCTGACCGTCGTTCCCTCCAGCTCGACCGGCTCGAATACGGCTACGGGGTTGATAAGACCGGTACGTGATGCGCTCCATTCAATATAGGAAAGCGTCGTCTCCTGTATCTCGTCCATCCATTTAAACGCAATTGAATCCCTGGGAAACTTTGCCGTCCTGCCCAGCGACTGGCCGTATTCTATATCGTCATAGAGCAGCACCAGGCCGTCGGAGGGTATGTCGTTGCCGGAGACCGCATCTGAAAATTCCTGCACCTTCCCGGGCAGGGTATCTCTTGTAACCTCTTTATAGTCAACCACCTCAAATCCCTGGGAACACAGCCATTCAAACTGTTTTTTTCTGGAATTCCCAAAATCCACGCCGTCCGCCATTACCAGGCTGAACGCATAAAAGCGGACGTTCCTCCTAGCCGTGATTTCATTATTTAACTGACGTACGGAACCGCTGCAAAGGTTCCGGGGATTTTTATATTTTGCGTCCACATCCTCAATCTGTGCATTGATTTTTTCAAAATCTGAGTAGCGGATGACTGCCTCTCCCCTCAAAATAAGCTGGCCTGTAAATCCGATGTTGAGCGGCACATTGGCAAAAACTTTGGCGTTATTTGTGATAACCTCCCCGATTTCCCCGCTGCCCCTCGTCACCGCCTTTGCCAGAGTTCCTCCCTCATAGGTCAGCACAATGGTCAGGCCGTCCATCTTCCAGGAAAGAAGTCCCTTCTGATCGCCAAGCCATTCCTGCAGTTCTTCCACACTCTTTGTCTTGTTCAGGGAAAGCATCGGTTTTTCGTGGCGCTCCTTTGGCAGGGAACTCATAACCTCATAACCGACATTCTGAGTCGGACTGCCTGCAAAGACAATCCCCGTTTCCTTTTCCAGTTCCGCCAGCTCGTCATAGAGCCTGTCATACTCGAAGTTGCTCATTATCTCACGGCTCTCCTGGTAATAGGCCCGCCCTGCTGCCGAAAGTGTATCTACCAGTTCCCGGATTCTTGCTGTTTTATTTTCAATTGCTGAAGTCTGTTCTGCCATAAAATGTGCCTCGCTTTATTTGTTGATTTCGGTTAGATAAATAGTGTCCTCTGCAGTTCTTCCCATTCCGCGGGCGTTAACTCCCGGTATTGTCCTGTTTTTAAATTACCCAGTTTTACATTCATAATACGGACCCGTTTCAAAGTTTTCACCTGATACCCGAGAGCTTCGCACATCCTCCGTATCTGGCGGTTCAGTCCCTGGGTCAGAATAATGGAAAATGAACGTTCTCCCGTAATCTCAGCCTCACACGGTTTCGTGCGGGTACCAAGAATCTCCACGCCGTTTCGCATCTGTCGGATAAAAGCTTCCGTTACCGGCCGGTCCACCGTGACGAGATATTCCTTTTCATGGCCGTATCTGCCCCTCAGGATCCGGTTCACCAGCTCTCCCTGGTTGGTCATCAAAAGCAGGCCCTCCGAGTCTTTGTCAAGACGGCCGACCGGATAAATGCGGACCGGATACTTGAGAAATTCCACGATATTTTCCGCCCTGTCCTTGTCCGAGGTGGTACAGACAATGCCTCTCGGCTTATTAACGGCAAGAAGAACCGGCCGTTCTTTCCCTTCCACCCTTTTTCCGTTCACTGTAATTTCCTGTGACGTGAAAACTTTCATCCCCATGGATGCCGTCCTGCCGTCCACCGTTACTTTCCCGTCTTCAATCAGGCGGTCCGCTTCCCGCCGGGAGCAGATCCCCGCCTCGCTCAGATATTTATTCAAACGGATCCCGTTATCTGTCTTTGCATTGTCATTCATATTTTTCAAACGCTCCCCCGTCCGCGGCTTTCCCCGCCATCCTGATAAACAGGCTGTTAAGCTCATCCCAGCCCTCTTTTCTGTCATCCGGCATCGCGGCGGTTTTCGCCTTGAATTCATCCAGTTGTTCTGCAATATATCCATTCAGCTCTTCTATTTTTCTTCCGGCCGCCGACTCCGGTGTTTTTACCTTGAGCTCTATCAGTCTGTCCACCGCCGGCTTCATCTCTTCCTCCAGGACCGAACCCATAAGCTCCGAGAACAGGACCGGAGGCGGACAGCGCCGCTCTTCAATCCATTTGCAGGCGAGAATCGGACGAAGGACATAGAAATATTTTTTATATTTCACATCCTCCCCCTGAAGATATTCGATAAAATTCTTTCTGGCAGTTCCATAATAGTGGTACATGCCGGCTTTGCAGGAAAAAAAGCGCTCTGAAACCGCCTTGATTTCCCCCCATTCCGGCGTCGTCCTGTATACAACCGGTGAATTGCCCCACTCATACAGGGACGCATTCGATTTATGGAAATGCTGCAGCGTCTTCGATAAATCCCAGCCGTTGATATCCAGCGTCTCATCCAGCTCCCAGTTGATAAAATCCTTTTTCTCATCCAGTCTCAGATAATACTGTTCTGGCCTTACATATACAAACCTGACATCATAATCACTGTCGGGGGAGGCAAAGCCCCAGGCCCTGCTGCCCGATTCGACCGCATGCAGGATTTTCACCCCCTCCATTTCTTCTATCTCGTCCAGCTTCCTGTCCACCAGCGCCTGGATTGTCCCCTCAAAGTCTTTATATTTCATCTCTGACCACCTTTTCATTCACTTCCATGACGAATTCCTCCACCGCCCTGTAATCCGGTTCGTCGGGGAGCATCGTATGTTTTGCGGCATAATCAAGACGCTTCTCATAGTCTGCCAGAATCTCATAGAATTCATCCCGGTAGGTTCCGTCTTCCCTCTGGTATTCCCCGTTTCGCACGCTCAACAGCAATGGAAGGTCCGCTCCGCGGTATGTATTGATTTCTCCCTTTTCCAGAATATCGAGAGCCATCATAAAGAGGCGCAGCAGATGCATCGCGTGCTTGTTCAGATGATTGTCATCCTTCTTCCTGTTTCGTTTTCCAAGGTATTGGTATTCCTTGACAATATTGTTCATCTCCGCCCACAGCCCTTTGTAATCCCTCAGTGGATAATGGGTCAGTGAGGCATCCATGTAAATTTCCGTATCCATATCCGGCCGCTCCGACTGATCGATGTACAGGCGGATACTGCCCTCCTCAAACCTTGTATATCGCGATTTAAAGGTATGCATGGCCCTGTTTACGGAACCTAAAATATGGCGTTCCTTCTCGCTCTGACCGTAGGAATCCCTGGCCAGGGCGTTCTGGAGCCTGCGAAGCTGCTGATCCGCGTAACCGCCGAAGGACTGAATCGCTTTTTTGGAAAGGAACATCCCCCTGCGCTTTATAAGCTCTCTGCCTATGTCATTCAGATACAGGTATTTCCCCTCTTCAATCCCCAGAAGCTCACAGGTATTTGGATTGCAGCTGAGCAGCAGGCTGATCATCTTGTTGAAGGCGTAAATAACCGTATCGGTCTTATCATCCACATACTGCTCAAACTGTGTCATCCCTATCAGATCTGATTTTCTGTTTAAAGTGATTCCCCGGATATCGATGTCACTGTCCGCATTGTTGGTACCGTAGGAGTAGCTTCCTCCCATCGCCAGCAGGATCACATGCCGGCCAAGGCGTTTATTGTTCCTTATAAAATCATATTCCTCCGTATCCAGCAGGTACTTGAAATCCATGCTGCCTCCTTCCCGGAATCTGTCAAAACGGGAACACCGTTCCCGATGTCCCCGTTCACTTTTCCCAACGTTCTAATCTTGTTCCGGCTTTGATGCAATAAACATCGCATCCCCGAAGCTGAAGAAACGGTACCTCTCCTGTATTGCTTCCTCATAGGCTTTCAGCACGTGTTCGCGGCCTGCCAGTGCGGAAACCAGCATCACAAGCGTGGATTCCGGCAGATGGAAGTTGGTAATCAGACAGTCCAGAATCTTAAAACGGTATCCCGGATAAATAAAGATATCGGTCCAGCCGCTTCCCGCTTTCAGGATTCCATCCTCCCCTGCGGCTGATTCCAGGGTCCGGCAGCTTGTAGTTCCCACGCAGATGACACGCCCGCCTTTTTTCTTCGTATCATTAATTTTACGGGCCTCTTCTTCCTCCACAATATAAAATTCGGAATGCATATGATGCTCCAGCACATTATCTACTTTCACCGGGCGGAAGGTGCCGAGGCCGACATGGAGGGTCACATGGGCGATCTCTATCCCTTTTTCCGCGATCTTCCCCAAAAGTTCGTTTGTGAAATGCAGCCCTGCCGTCGGGGCGGCTGCGGAGCCCTCATGTTTCGCATATACGGTCTGATAACGGTTTTTATCCTGCAGCTGGTGTGTGATATATGGCGGCAGTGGCATCTGTCCAAGCTCGTCCAGTATCTCCTCGAATATTCCTTTGTAGGAAAATTGAATCAGCCTGTTGCCTTCCTCTACCACGTCTACCACCGTGCCTTTTAAAAGACCTTCCCCGAAATTGATTACCGTACCGATTTTTGCTTTTTTTCCAGGTTTGACAAGCGTCTCCCAGATATCATTTTCCCTGCGTTTTAAAAGCAGGACTTCTATTTTCGCATCGGTCCCCTCTTTGCTTCCGATCAGACGGGCCGGAATCACCTTTGTGTCATTGATGACCAGACAGTCCCCTTTTCTCAGATACGACAGAATATCCCGGAATACTTTGTGCTGTATTTCCCCCGTGTCCTTATTAAGCACCAGAAGACGTGAGGAGGAACGGTCCTCCAGCGGATCCTGGGCGATCAGCTCCTCCGGTAAATCATAGTAAAAATCTTTTACATCCATTTTATTGCCTCTTCTTTTTCTATTTTATGAAATATTCTTATTGTACTCTGTTTTCCTGAGTTTCCTGACTTTCCTGGTTCTCTCCTGCTCCGGTCTCCAGGTTATCTTCCTCATGCATATAGTCAGGGCCCTGCTTCATATATAAAATGCGCTCATTCAGGGCAGGGTCCGCCGCCATCGCTTCCTCTATCTGCTGATCCACCTGGGAAATCAGCAGTCTGACGTCCTCATTTCTGGAAAGCTGCTCCAGATAGTCTGAAAGCTCCGGCGATACCTGCTGATCATAAATCTTATACGTGCCGTCATCTGCGCCTACCGCATAGACCTGGACAAGACTTGGGGCCGGAGTCTCAACTCCCGCATATTTTATCTCATAATAAACGTACGCCGCGTAGGTGTTCTCTTCCAGTCCCGGCGTTGTATAACAGGAAATGTTCTGGTAGCTCTCTATATACTGTTTCTGTTTTTCAAATTCCTGGCGGTATCGCTCCTCTTCACTGGTATCTCCGGAAGTAAACAGATGTAAAAACGTGTCCATATCACATTCGGAGATTGACAGGAAGTACTGTTCCATTAACCAGTTAATTCCGGGAACCGTATCCTGCGACAGAATACTGCCTCCAAAGTCATGGAAATACTCTTTCGTATCCGGCTCTATAACCGGTATCCCGGCATTTTCCGGGACCGTATCCACGCCGTGTTTCGTGGTGGCGGCCGGAAGCTGCGTGGTGTTATCCCTGAACCGGCCCGATACCAGCACTACAATCACCAGGATCAGAGCAATCAGAGGGATGCTGAGCAGCAGCACATAACGGCGCAGCTCATTGTCTGAGACAGATTGTTTTCCCCTGGACGCCTTATTCTGCTCCGGCTTGGCCTGCGGGGCGGCCTGTCCCTGCCTTCTGGAACGCTTTTCTTTATCTTCCGGCCAGCGGACGGATTCCGGTTCTTTTGCGGAAGCCTTCATTTCCCCCGGCTCCGGCACCTGGCTCTGGCCCTTCGATATCTGACTTTGTTCTTTCGGCGCTTTTCTGCTCCTCGGCTTTTCTTTAGCTGGAACCGTTTTCGGCGGCGTCTCAGCTTGAATCGGTGTTTCCTTCTTGTTCGGCTCTGTCTTCTCCTTTTTCCTCGAAACAGAAGCCGTCCTTATCCGGTCAATTTCCTCTATTGTTTTTTCTATTTCCTGAACTACCTTCCCGGTATCCGCCATTTTCCCGGCATCTGCATTCTTCCCGGCTACCGCACTCTTCCCGGCATCCGCATTCCTCCCGGCATCCGCATTCTTCCCCGCGTCCGCACTCTTACCTGCATCCGCATTCTTCCCGGCGTCCGCACTCTTACCGGCGTCTGCATTCTTCCCGGCATCAGGCTTGTTCCTCTCGTCCGTATCCCTCTCGTCCGCGCTGTTTATTTTCACAGACTGGTCAGAGTTCTCAGGCTTCTTTGGCCCGTCGGGCTGCTTTCTCCTGCTTCTTCCCATCCCGTATCCTCCTGTATCCGCCGCCTGCGGGGCGGGAACCTATCTGCTTATCTACTTCTTGGTTATCTGCTTTGCTCCGCTCCGTTTGGTTGACCGCAGCACGGAGCAATCTATCCAATCTATCACCTATCCGTCCGTTTCCCCGGGGCTTTATCCGCTGTCTGAGTAAAGGCCGGACTGTGTTTATCACTTGCATTGTTCTGCTCTATTCTAGCAAAATCCATAATAAAAAGCAATAAAACTTATGGAAAAGACCTTGCCAAGACAAATAAAATATAGTAGAATAATGGAGATGCGTCTGTAGCTCAGTGGATAGAGCGCCGGCCTCCGGAGCCTGAGGCGTAGGTTCGATTCCTATCAGACGCATTATTGTTATATATTGAGAAATGCCGTAAGAACGGGGAAATCCCTGATTTTACGGCATTTTTTTTAACAGGAAATTTTTCCTGTTAAACGATAACCTGCACGCTCCGCGGAGGATCGCAATAGGGACCGGAGCAAATTTCTCTGCCCCGATCCCTGTTATCCCGGTAAATTACGCGCCCCTGATTCTGCCCCGTAATCTGCCTGCTTTTCATTTACTAATGAAGCTCTGTCCCAAAAGGCATCAAAGCCAATTTCGCCAGCTTAAACTGCTGCATCCCAAACGGGATCCCGATTATGGTGACACATAAAACAATCCCGATTGCAAGATGTTCCAGCGCCAGCGGCAGGCCCGACACCACAAGCCAGATAATATTCAATATGAGTGAGCCGGCGCCTCCGCCGTAGATCACTTCCTTCCCGAAGGGAAAGAAGCTGAGTGATGCCAGCTTAAAACACTGCACGCCTACCGGAATCCCGACGATCGTAATGCACCAGAGGCAGCCCGTCAGACACCAGCTTAAGCCGCTGATGGCGCCGCCGAAAAGAAACCATAATATATTGCCCAGACATCCCATATAAAGCTCTCCTTTCCTTCTGCCCGCCTCTTCCTTCTCCCTCACTCCTTAAAACGCTTCCGCCGGGGAAATCACTTCAGGTTTTGCATTATATGAAAATTTTCTAAATAACCTTGCTCATTGATGTGCCTCTTTTTTCTTAAACCTCCCCTTCACGAACGCAACGGCGTAATCCCACATCCCACGGGGATTCTGTATTCTTGCAACCGCATAGAACATATCCGGAGTCGGAATCCTTGGAAGATATACGTAATAGGAAGGAACCCATTCGGTGGGACTGTACTTTTCCTTGGCCCTGTATAAATCCCGGAAACCATAACAGTCATTCAGATGATCGTATACGAACCGCAGCAGCCTCTCCACCATGTTGGAACTGTTCTCCTCAAGCCCGGCCAGCGGCGCCACTCCCAGGCTGCCGTATTCCACACCCTCCTGGCAAAAAATCTGAAATGCCTGATAGATGATTGTTTCCATCACACCGCCGGGCGCCTCTTTTCCATGTCTTGTCACATCTGCCATATATCCTTTTTTTCCTAAAAACGGGACAAATACAATAAAGGCAGCCATCTTCCCGGAAGCATCCAATGCATAAAAATACCGCTTATCCATGGGCTCATCAAGACCCACCGACCCCAGCGTAAATTTCAGCAGGGAGCTTTTCTTCTCCTGCAGCCATTCCTGTGTAATCCGCTCAAATTCCTGTTCAATTACCGGATCCCTCTGTTCCAGCACCCTGTATTCCTGTACCGTAACACCGGCTTTTGCAGCGTGGTTAAGATTCATGCGCATCTTTGCGCCCTTTTTTCCGCTCAGCTCATATTCGGAAAGCCGGAATCTGGCTTCCTCACCGCATTTTACGCAGCCAAATCCCTGTTTCCTGTATTCCTCCAGAAAATGGTCCGTTACGCTGAGAAAGAACAGCTTATGGGCGCTCTTTTGGCAGAACTCCTTAAATTCTTCTAAAAGAGCAGGGAAGTCTTCATCTGCGCATACGGGATCCCCGTTCACGATGACCGTCTCCCCAACCGTACCATATGGGATCACGCCATCCCTCCCGGAGCCGAAGTAAAGATATTTATCATCCTCCAAAGCCAGATAGGAACAGGGATTCTGGCTGTACAGGCTAAGGAGTGTCCTGGCATGCTGGATATCTGATTTTCCGCTTCTGCGTGACTGGAACCACGGTTTGGCCGCATAGGTGACGGCCGCCAGGATGCATCCCCAGCTGAACCAGAAAATTGCCATCTCATATTTTGTTTTGCCGTACATTCCCTGCAGACCGTCTCCCATTCCAAAAATCATTCCGGTACCGCTCACCAGGCTGTCCCAGAGGGAACCTGCGTTATCCGGGGATCCCAATTTCATATAATGATAGCTAAGCCCCGCATTGGCTGCAATGCCTGCCAGGGACAGGAGCAGAAACACGGCGGCCGCCTTTTTCGAGCGTTTTGAGGAAGGACAGCAGAAATCCTCCCTGAAACAGACAAATATGATAAACAGAACCAAATCGACGGCCATAATCACAAGACGGGCCGGATGGCGGAACTCGGAAAAGCCTCGGATAAAATTTAAAAGCAGTATGAATATGGTTATGTACCACGCCGCCCTCCTGCGCTTCATCAGCTGCAGGGATACTGCAAGAAGGACAATGGAAAAGGCCCTCTGCACCATTTTTCCCATCTCAAGGGAAACGCGTACAGCCGCCGAGACCGGCAGGGAGGGCAGAAAACTTAGAATCAGCAGAGCCAGCGATGCCAGCACAATAAAAAGAATGACAATATTTTCGAGTTTGATTCGGGTGTTAATTTGAGTGTTATGATTCATGGCAGTCTCTTTTCTGAAAATGGATTCTGATAATCGGATAAAAACATTCCAAATGTTCTTATCCGAATGCAACTTAATCCAACTATAATTCCTGCCCATCCGCTTGTCAATAAAATCCCTTATTCAATCTTCAAACACGTTACAGTTCAGCCTTCGGCTAAACCGTAACAAATGATGCACAGAAACGGCAAAAAACGCCGTTTCGCGCCGCACAACTCGGGATTTTCGCAAAAAACAGCGAAAACACCTCGCGGAATACATCATGGCTGAACTGTTACTCAAACGCACTATTACATCTCGATTGCCTTCTTCACATCGAGAACTGCAATCTCCACTCCCTCTTTGAGATAATTACAGAGTATCAGTCCGGAACCGGACACTTCCTCCGGGCCCTTATCTTTTTTTGTAAGCTCCCGTATATCTTCTGACGAATCTACAAGCAGACCTGCATTTTCCCCCTGTACATGCAGAATCACAATGCAGGTATCATCGTCAAACGGCGCCGCCTCAACATTCATCCTGAGCCGTAAGTCAATTACCGGGACGGAAGCTCCCTCATGAATTGTTTTTCCAAGCACATAAGCCGGCAGCTCCGGCGCTTTTCTGATTTTCTGCACCGGGATGACATGCACAACGTTTTTTAGAGGTATTCCGTACCGCTGCTTACCGCACCGGACAATCAAGTATGTAGCATTTACCGCATTTTCAAATGAATTCATTCCTGTACCCTCCGCTTTTATTCGTAGAAAACGTATCGTTTTCCCGCCAGCCGGACTGCCCGCGGCATACCGGTCCATATAGGAAAATTATACAGGAAGGCTCAGGATTCATCCACATTCCTGCTTAAATTGAAAAGAGTTATACAAATTATTATATAACCATTGACAGACTTTAACGGTAACCTGCACGCTCCGCGCACCGATTACCGTCTTCCATCAAAAAAATTACCGCTGTCCTCATTTTCTTTCTTTTTATCGCGAATATGCAAAACTCTCATTCTCTCCCACAGCATACCTGGAAGATACCGTATATATAACAAAAATATGATTGCCGCCAATCTGGGATCTAATTTTTCCATATTAAAAACGTTCCCAATTTTGCGCGGTTTATTCCCCGAGTCATCATGATTGGAGATTTAACTGAGGTGTGGAGGACGCGTCCGGAACGGACCATGTCCGGTGTG
>ENA-UOJP01002396-UOJP01002396.1-human-gut-metagenome-genome-assembly--contig:-C102-NODE-2396-length-14942-cov-6.269900_pt1 | contig 14942 bp, 18 predicted proteins | sample MGYA00242353_ERZ723900 | MGnify/ENA metagenome assembly ERZ723900
AGCGGGCAGCCCTCGCAAATATCCAGCAGTTCATCCTGGGTTTTCCCGCTGGCGGCGCTGGTATATCTGCAGTAGCTGTCGCACAGCACCTCAAACAGTTCTTCCGCCTTGTGCTCAATGGGCCCCAGCTTGTCCACCAGCTCCTGCTTCTTTTCCGTGGAGAACCACCCGTACCGCTCGCTCTTCCTGGTCAGGAAGTCCTGCGCCATCTGCTTTCCCAGCCACCACTTGATCCGGTCCACATTTTTGTGCGGGCAGTCGTCACAGTTTTCCAGGGCGCAGCCCGCGCAGAAGGCCCGCTCAAACGCTGTATCCCACGGCGCGTCCGTGGTCGGGATCTGGGCCAGTACAGCGGCTAGGTCGTCCGGAGAGGCCGTTATCCTCTCAAATCTGGTCCCCATGCTTATTCCTCCGGCGTCAGGACAGGTTCGTCCCGATCCGTGTTGAACAGGTTCAGGTTCACCACAGGGTCGTCGGCCTCCACCTGGTTCTCCCAGTCCATGCCCGCTATGTAGATGATCTTTTCCTCGTTGTCCCGGGAGAACCGCCCCGGCGCCAGGAATACCATCTCGTCTCCCCAGGCAAACATAGCCATGTTCCCGTGTGGCGTGATGCGGCACTCCGGCGATGCTTCCTTGAAGTCGATCAGTTTCAGCAGCTCCGTGTCGAAGGCATAGACAGCGCCGGTCGTCGTCTGGTACAGTTGCCATCGGTCCCGGAAGATCACGGGAATTTTCACCATGATGGACGATCCGTCCCGCAGCTCTGCCAGCTGGCTCCCTCGTATGTCGGCCACATCTTCCAGCATGGTCTGGTTTGGCTGGTTCTTCTGGACGCTCACCGGGTCCATGGGCATATACCCCACGTCCTTGACGATCTGGACAGCCGCCTCTTTCGGCAGGTCCTCTGTCAGGCAGCGCACCGCCCAGGTGGCGCCGTTCAGGATGATCTCGTTCCGCCGCCAGGTTCTGGCAACGGTTTCCACCCTCCTCTTGACGGGGATCACGGAATATCCGCCGCCCTTATAGGCGGCCGAAAGCACCTTGCAAAGTCCCTTTTCGCTAATCATGTTGTCCTCCTACCCAATCTGCGCAAGCAAGTCCATGTACTCTTCAACCGTCAGAAGATCCAGCTTTCTCGCCATCGCCAGCATCCCCATCACATATATCCGGACGCCGGCCTCCGCGTCTGGCCCGCCGGCCGCCTCTATCACGGCCGGCATTCTCCGAATCTGCTCTTGCAGGACCGTCCTTGCCTTTTCCGCTGTTGCGTTGCTCACCCCGCAGCCCTCCGTTTCCGCTCTGTTCCGGCGCTGGGCCCAGGTCGGAGACCTCGCAGTCTCTGGCGATCTCCGTCCACCGGTCTCCCCATTCACGGGCCGCCGCCGAGATGGCCCGCAGCCGGTCAACCGCCCGCACCTGCACGGTGGGGCGCTCCTGATGCCTCACTTCAAACAGACGATCTTCCTTCATACCTCGCCCGCCTCCGGTACGATCAGCACCACCGGCTGGAGGTTCTGATCCGGTTCTTTCGTCACGACGATCACCGGTTCCGTGACCGCCAGTGCGGCGAACAGAGCCGCCGCCGCGAGGATGGCCAGCACAGCGGCGAAGAAATTCCGCCGCAGTTCCCGCTTCCGTCGTTCCCTGCGCTCCATGCGGGTCTCCCGCCGCTCGATCTGGATTGTGAAAAACTGCTGCTCCATATCACTCGTCCTCCTTCTTCTGCTGATCTTGAATGGTTGGAAAAGTCATAACGGTGGCCAGCACCGCCAAAATTTGAATCGGGGTCTTTCCGGTGATAGACGCATATTCCCGAATCAGGCAGGCGATCCCGTTTAGGGCCGCCGGTGCGCTGGACGCTTTGATCGTCCGGTGAAACAGGGCGCTCCCAGGCTTCTTTTCCAGCGTGATGGTACACTCTTCTGCCAGGGCTTCTTGATATGCCCGGCTGTTTGCCTCTTCCACGGAGATGGGCTTCCGCTCCGTTTTCCGTGTTTCATCAGGTCTCTGCTTCTGTTCCATTGTGATCCCCCTTGTTCCGCCGCCAGCGGCCGCGGTTTCTAAGCCTCCGCTGATACTCTGCCTGCCCCCGCACCGGGTCGTAGGCCGGCCGGCTCAGCTCGTTCAGTTCCCCGGTATATCCGCGCTTCAATTCCTTGTACACGGTAGCCGGGCACACACCCAGTTTTACGGCGATCACGGCGGCCCGCTCTCCGGCAGCCCACATTTCCGCAAGGACCTTTCGGTCCTCCATGGTCAGGGTTTTCCTCTGTACCGTAGCCTCCATTTCGTTCACCTCGTTCCGTCTCCGGCTAAAAAAATATGCAGAAGAAAGTCGACTGACTTCTTCTGCATTGAATATACTATCTCGCCAAAAATCCACGCAAGGTTTTCAGATCCAGTTCAGCAGTTATTATAGAGAAAGACGCCGGGACTGTCAAGGGCGGGCGGAGAGAATTTTGAGCGGAAGGGGGCTTGACATTTCTCCGCGCATTTGCTATCTTTGGGGGGCTTTCAAGATTGCCGCCGTGGAAACGCCTTGGTCCGTTCTGTTAGGCCTTTGAAAGAACGGGCAATGGGCGCCTTTTTTATTGTGTAAGGAGGATGCGGAATGTTTCGGGAGATGAGAAGAACGCGCCAGGCCCTGCCGCCGGAGGAGATCTCCGCGGTGTTGGAGCGGGGGACCTCCGGTGTGTTGGCGCTGGCCGGAGACGACGGGTACCCCTACGCGGTGCCCATCAGCTATGTGTATGACGGGGAGCGGATCTACTTCCACAGCGCCCGGGCAGGTCACAAGCTGGACGCCGTCCGGCGGGAGCCGAAGGCCTCATTCTGCGTCATCGACCAGGATCAGATCGTCCCGGCGGAGTACACCACCTACTTCCGCAGCGTCATCGCCTTCGGCAGGATCCGCGTCCTGGAGGACGAGGGGGAGAAGCGGGCCGCCATCGAAAAGCTGGCGGTGAAATACGCCCCGGAGGATTCTCCCGAGAACCGCCGTCAGGCCATCGACCGGGAGTGGAAGCCGCTCTGCATGCTGGAGATGACCATCGACCACCTCTCCGGCAAGGAGGCCATCGAGCTCGTCCGGAAGCGTCCCTGACAAATTGGAATATGCGCAGGAGAAGCCCGCCGGGGCATTTGCCTGTGCAGCAGGCCAGCGTTAGACAAAACGCTGGCCTTTTTGATTTTCAAGAGGCTGTATTTCGCGTATGCCCCGACACCGCTGCAACGATCCGGGAACTCTGAAAAAGCGGCAGGGAGGAAACTCCTGGAATTTTTGAGGCCGGATGTTGCTTTCCGCCGCGCATAAGAGGCCGCCCGCAAGATAAAATAGAAAAAACTTTTTGTGGGAGGCAGAACTATGGGAGAGAGACAGATCTCCGGCAGTCAGATCGCCGCGTACGGAAGCTATCTGCGGGCGGAGGAGCGCAGTCCCGGCACAGTGGAGAAGTACCTGCGGGACGTGCGGGCGTTCGCCCGGTGGCTGGGCGGCCGGCCTGTGACAAAAGAGCTGGCCGCCGGGTGGAAGGAGCACCTGCTGGAACAGGGCTACGCCCCGGTGACCATCAACGCCATGTTGACGGCGCTCAACCGGTTTTTCGCCTTTGCCGGCTGGGACGCGTGCCGGGTGAAGTTCCTGAAGATCCAGCGCCGCCTGTTCCGGGATGACAGCCGGGAACTGACTCGCCCGGAGTATGACCGATTGCTGGCGGCGGCCCGGGAGCAGGGCCGGGAGCGGCTGGCCCTGCTGCTGGAGACCATCTGCGCCACCGGCATCCGGGTCAGCGAGGTCCGCTATGTCACCGTGGAGACGGCCCGGACCGGCCGGGCGGAAATCGCCCTGAAGGGCAAGATCCGCACCATCCTGCTGCCGGGCAAGCTGTGCCGCAAGCTGCTGAAATACGCCCGGAGACAAAAAATCGCCTCCGGTGAGATCTTTCTCACCAGAAGCGGAAGAGGCCTGTCGCGCAAGCAGATCTGGGCGGAGATGAAGTCCCTGTGCGCCAAGGCGGGCGTAGCGCCCACCAAGGTGTTTCCCCACAACCTGCGGCATTTGTTCGCCAGGACGTTTTACCGGGTGTGCCGGGATGTGGCCAGGCTGGCCGACGTGCTGGGCCACAGCAGCATCGAGACCACCCGCATCTATCTGATCTCCACCGGCGCGGAACACGCCACCACCCTGGAGCGGATGGGGCTGGTCTCCTAGCTGGTAACAAAATCAATAAATCGTCATGTCCGGTGCCGTCTGTACGAGTACAAGTTACATAAATTTATGTATAGTGTAGCACAGCTCTCACGTGATTTCAAGGGAAAACTCCCGGAAATTTCCAACTCAGGGCATGAAAATGAGGCCGTCTTGAAAGGAGAGGTTCAGACGGCCTGGTCCTCTGCGGCAATTTGAGCCGACCTCCAGGCGGCGGCTGTAGAATTTACGCGCAGAGCGGCGGATCGTCCCGTTCTCCCGCTGGGGAGGGCGGGACGATTTATTGATTCTGTGGAATTTTGCTGGAGAGAGGTGGCAGGGGTGAGGACCATAGAGGCGGAGCATCCGGCCGATACATCTGCCGGGACCCGGATCACCCCGGAGGCGATCCAGTCCTACCTGGACGGACTTGCCGCGAAGGGCCGGGGCACCGGCACCGTTCAAAATTACACCAACAAGTTGCTGACGTTCTATGAGGAGCTGCCGGCGGACAAGCGGGTCACCCGCGGCGCGCTGGAGGACTGGCGCCGGACCCTGCTGGAGCGGGGCTATTCCCCCAATACGGTGAACACCTATCTGACGGCGGTCAACGGCCTGCTGGCCCACATGGACCGCAGAGACCTGCAGCTGGTGGACCGGCTGGAGCTCCAGCCCGAAGTCCAGCCGGAGCTGACCCGGGCGGAATACCTCCGCCTGCTGGGGGCGGCCAGAGCCCTGGACCGGGAGCGGACCTATCTGCTGGTGAAATTGTTTGTCCTCACCGGCCTGCGGGTGGGTGAAGTGCCCCACGTGACCGTGGCGGCCGTGGAAAGCGGCCGGATGAAGGCCGCCGGACCTGGCGGAAAAACTGGCTATCGTTCCATTCCCACCTGCCTGCGAGAGGAATTGCAGAACTATCTCCGGCGGACGGGAGTCTCCGCGGGGCAGGTTTTTGTCACCAGAAACGGGCGGCCGATGCGGCGGACGCAGATCTCCATGGAGATCCGCGCGCTCAGCCAGACGGCACGGGTGGCGGAGGAGAAGTGCAATCCCCGCTGCCTGCGGAAGCTGTACCAGGCCACCCAGGCGGAGATCGACCGCAGCGTCCGGCTGCTGGCGGAGCAGGCCTGGGACCGGATGATGGAGGACGAACAGCTCACCGTCGGCTGGGATGCGGAGAAGGGGGTGAGGGCTGTTTGAAGAATGCACCCACGCCGTGGAGGTGTGGAAATATACTTTCATTACTTTCAAAAGATGAGGAGGAACACGGAAGATGAAGAAGATTTGGGCAATGCTCACCGCATTGGCGCTGGTGTGTGCCATGCTGCCAAGCGCGATGGCGGTGGACCTAAGCAAGGAAGCGTCGGGCCTGACGAATAACAAGACCACGGTTACCCTGACTGTTGGCGGAAATCAAACGGAGGTAGCTCCTGCGTCCGATGTGGTCTTTGTTCTGGACAAGTCCATTAGTATGGCTACCAGAGCTGAGGCAGGAGCAATGTTGACATCCCTGGAAGACGAGGTCCTTGAAAAAGGCTTGGATGTCAAGGTCGGCGTGGTTGTTTATAGTGGTACGGCCCAGGAAACATATCCGCTGACTAAAATTACGAAGGGCGTTTGTGAGAAAATTGCGACTTATATTGATGGTATTCAGTACAAGAGCGGAACAAATCTTGAGGCGGGAATTCGGGCTGGCATAGATATGCTGGAAGGAGACTCCTCTTCTGTTACCAGTGCAAATAAACACTTGGTTCTGGTAAGTGACGGCGTTACCTACTTGTGGGGCACTGGAACGCCTCAGAGCATCTATGTCAATCTGGATAACACGAGAGCTGCGTCCGTTGACTATGTCAACGATTACTGGGCGTATCACCGGGAGATTAGTGTTGACGACTATTCCGCCTATACGGATGCAGCAAAGTGGATTGCGACAGCAGAAGCAAATGGTATTCAAAAGCTGATTACTACATATCAGAGGGATTATATCGGGACAGATGGTAATGACATCGAGCCATTTGTTCCTGTTCCGATCGATAACAAGATTGAATTGAACGATGGATCGTTTGTAGCTCCTTATTCCAGCCTAGAGGCTGCTATCTACATGGGAGGAAAGGCTTGGCAGCAGGCTGCCGACAAAGGTTATAATCTGTACGCCTATGCGCCGGATGATTATTTGACCGGTAATGAGGACGGTAGTCAATATTACCCCTGGGCACCCACTTTTATCAAGGGATTAGAAAAAATTGGAAATACTTATACAGAAGTATATACTGATACTCCCAATGGCGTTGACGGCATGTTCGACGGAATTAAGAACTCCATCCTCTACGAAATCCAGAGCGGTACGGTTAAAGACCCCATTGGGTACTATTACACCTTTGATGGTCTGGACACTGTGAAACTGACGGTTGGCAATGTCCCTGTAAGCCGCGATGATTCCGCTCCCGATGGGTATGACGTCAGCTTCGACGGAGGCAAGTATCTTGTAAAATACGACTCGGAAGACGGCCCCAAGGGAACGATCACTTGGGACATCAAAACCCCGGTGGAACAGGGCAAAGCCGTAGCGCTGTCCTATGGTCTGACCGTGGACCAGAGCAAGGTTCCCACCGACAGATACGTAGATGCCCCTACCAATGGCGAGACAACCTTGACCTATGAGCCCACAACCGGCGGTAAAGAAATAGCAGAGTTTGATGTTCCCGAGTTTACCCTGGGCAAAAAGGAGAGTATCCCCACCCCCGATAAGGAGGCCAACGGCAAAGAGACAATCGGTGATGTAGCCACCGGAGACATCATCCCGTTTACAATCACAACGTCCCTGCCTGAGACAATCGCTGGAGCGAATGCTGATGAGCACACCATGCTGATCTTCCGGGACACCATGACCGGCCTGGAACTGGTAGATGGAACAATGAAGCTGACCATCAACGACGTGACAATTAACCCGACATACTATGAAATTGAGGATGCGTCTACTACCGATCCGAAATACCTGAGAGAAGGAAACACCTTTGCAGTGGCGGTTAATTTGAGTGCGATTAATACAGATGGCAGCCTTGATGGGCTCCTGGGCGAGGAGGTTGTCGTGCTGTCTTATGAGGGCAAAGTTACCGCAGGCATGGGTTCGGAAGTGAATAATGAAGCCTGGGTCAATGACAGCAACAGCGATACGACTCCGGGCAAGGTCACCATTACCACTGGCGGCTCCGGTACGCTGATGTACACCATTGGCGGCGCGGTCCTGCTGGCCGCCGCGGGCGCTCTGTTCGTGGTGAACCGCCGAAAGACCGCGGGCTGAACAGCTCGGACAGGATTCCACGCTGAATGGCAAAACACTCTGCCCGCCTGCTGCGGTTTGGGCATTCCCGGAGGGCCTCTTCCTCTGTCAGGAGGAGACCGTCCCGGTGGATCAACTGCTTGATCGCCCTGCTGCTCCTGGCGGGAGGCGGACTGCTGCTGTATCCCTCTCTGTCAGACCTCTATTACAATTGGCGGGCCCAGAATGAAATCCACGCCTATTATGAGTATCTGGATGTGGACTGTGACGAGCTCTTTGCCCAGGCAGAGGCCTATAATCAGACCCTGCTGTCGAAAGAGGACCAATTTGTGCTGTCAGACGAGGAAGAGGAGTATATCTCCACCCTGTTGAACCCCATGGGCAACGGCATGATGGGGTACATCAAGATTCCCAAAATTGATGTGCGGCTGCCAATCTACCAGGGGACAGACGAAAGCGCGCTTCAGATGGGGGCAGGCTGGTGGCCAGCTACCAGCCTGCCCACCGGGGGCGAGAGCACTCACTGCGTCCTCACCGCCCACACAGGTTTGGTGAAGGCCAAGATGTTTACGGACATCGACCAGCTGGTGGAGGGAGACACCTTCACCCTGTCCATCCTGGACCGGACCCTCACCTATGAGGTGGACCAGATTCTGGTGGTGGAGCCCACAGACTGGGATGATCTGAAAGTCGTGGAGGGACAGGACTATGTGACCCTGTACACCTGCACGCCCTATGGAGTGAACAGCCACCGTCTGCTGGTGCGGGGGCACCGGGTGGAGACCCCGGAGGCAGAGCCGGAGCAGCCTGCGTCCCTGTGGCGCACTGTGGGACCGCTGCTTCTGGGGATGGCGCTGGCCGTGGCGGCTGTCCTGCTGATCTGGGCCATCCGCGCCTGGAGACAGCCTGGAAAACGGGTGGCGCATAAAGAGAAGAACGTGATAAAGCGAGGTGATTCATAGGATGTCGACCTATAAGAGGGGACGGGGCGTTTTCCGGCTGCTCTGCCTGCTGGTGTGCGCGCTGGCGCTGTCCAGCCAGGTTCTGGCGGCGGGAAGCGGCACCCTGACCCTGCGATACAGTTATGGGAATGCGAAGTTTCAGCTCTACTGTGTGGCGGATGCCTCTGGCAATTTTACCAGCGAATTTACAGACTGCGGCGTGACGCTTCCCAGCAGCGGAAGCAGCAACAGTGAGCTGCGGGCTGCGGCTCAGAATCTGGCCGCATATGTGAACCGGGAGAGTATTTCGGAAACTCAGAGCGGGAGAGTTTCAGGTGGCAGCGTATCCTTCTCCAACTTGGTAGAGGGGTGGTATCTGGTGACCGGCAGCTCTGCCACGCTGGGCAACCGGACCTACACGCCGATTCCCTTTCTGGTGTATGTAGATGGAGAAATATCAGTATATGTAAAGGGAGAGGACGTTACACCAACGCCTGGCCCCACACCTGACCCGGATCCCAATCCGGGTCCAAAGCCGGACCCCAATCCGGACGTGGAGCCCGACCCTGAGCCCACGCCCGATGTGCCGGATGTGCCTGACACACCTGACGTGCCCAACGAGCCGGAGGCGCCGGAGACGCCCAGTGATCCCAGCGTTCCCCAGACCAGTGACAGCAGTCTGACCGGCCTTTGGCTGGCCCTCTGCCTGCTGGCCCTGGGTGTTCTGTGCCTGCTAAAATTTACCCAGCCCAGAGAGGACCGGAAAACCCGCAGATAAACCATTTGAACCGACGGATGCCGGCGGGGGGAACCCCGCCGGCATCTTTTCAGAGAGGAGGACGCCCCTTGCGTGAAAAACCTGTGAAACGGGGTTCCATCCGGCGGGTCCTGACCCTTCTGGCTGCAGGAGTGTTCCTGGTCTCCGCCGGACTGCTGGTTCGGGACCTGGCCCGCTCCGCCCGGGAGCGCCGGGCCAATGAGCAGCTGGCCCAGCTGGCCGCCGGGGAAGCCGCCATCCCCGCCGCCCCGCCTGCGGACGACGGCGGCGAGGAGCGCCCGCCGGAGCGGAACTATCTGCCCCTGGTGGAGCAGAACAGCGACATGGCCGCCTGGCTGCAAATCCCGGACACGGAGATCGACTACCCCGTGATGTACACGCCGGAGGATCCGGAGCACTATCTGCACCGGGCCTTTGACGGCAGCAGCTCGGTCAGCGGCTGCCTGTTCGTGGGGGAGGGCTCCGCCCCGGATTCCAGCCATGTGATGATCTACGGCCACTGTATGCGCAACGGGACCATGTTCGGCTCCCTGGAGGACTACGCCGACCCGGCCTACGCGGAGGCCCACCCGGTGATCCGGTACGATGTGGTGGCCCCGGACGGCACCTATCGCCGGGATACCTACGAGGTGATGGCCGCCTTCTACAGCCGGGTCTACCGGACCGACGAGACCGGCGTGTTCCGCTTTTACTACTGCGCGGACCTGTCCGCCCCGGAGGATTTTGACAGCTACGTGGCCCAGGTGGAGGAGGCGGCCCTGTACGACACCGGCGTCACGGCGGCCTACGGGGACCGGTTGCTGACGCTGGTCACCTGCGACTACTACACGAGCAACGGCCGCTTCGTCCTGGTTGCCCGGGCTTCCGGGGAAGAGGCCCCGCAGACAGATTGAATCCGGGGCCGCGTGAGGGACGTGCCCCTGTCAAAAAAGAGCTGCCGGCGGCAGCTCTTTTTTTGCGCAGTGTTGGCCGTGGGAGGTCCGCCGGCAGGGCTCCCCGCCGCGGTGCTTCCCCGGCCGCGGAGGAATGCGGGGAGGGAGATGGGGCCCGGCCGATGCGGGCGGAGGAGCGCCCCAAACGCCCGCGTTACGACTCCGCCGGTTCCCGGGCGATCTGGCATTTCAGCTCCTCCAGCAGCAGGGAGGCCACCGGCGTGAACACCTGGTATTTTTTCCAGATGAAATACATGGGGGAGGCCAGCGGAGGCTCCAGCGGCCGGACGCACAGCACACTGTCCGCGCCGGTGTCCACCAGGTTCTGGAACCCGATGGTGTAGCCCAGCCCCTCCCGGGTCAGGATCGAGGCGTTGTACATCAGGTCATAGGTGGCCACGAGGTTCAGCTTTTCCAGCACGTCCCCGAACCACTTCACCATCTCCTCCCGCAGCGACTGCCGGGAACAGATCAGGGGCTTGTCCAGCAGATCCTGGATGCGGACGGATGTTTGCCGGGCCAGGGGGTCGTCCTTCCGCATCAAGACGCCCCAGGCGTCCTGGACCGGCAGGCGGAGGTAGTTGTACCGGGACAGATCCACCTCCTGCACGATGACGGCAAAGTCCAGCAGCCCCCGGTCCAGCCGCTCGTTGACGGCCTCTGTCCCGCTGGAGTAGATGTGGCAGCGGTTGTTGGGATAGCGCTGGTGCAGGCTGTGGGCGGCCCGGGCCGCATACTTGATCCCGTCAGACTCCGCGCAGCCGCTGCGGATGTCGCCGCCGTTGATCTCATCCAGGGCCCGGAACTCCTCGGTGGTCTTGTCCACCATGTCCAGAATGTCCTCCGCCCGCTTCCGCAGCAGCATCCCTTCCTCGGTCAGCTTCACCGAGTAGTTGCTGCGGACAAAGAGCTTTTTGCCCAGTTCCTCCTCCAGCTCCTTGATCTGCCGGGACAAGGTGGGCTGGGAGATGTGCAGATAGGCCGCGGCCCGGGTGATGTTTCCCTCCCGGGCCACCTCCAGAAAATAGCGCAGGACCCGAATCTCCATGGGATGACCTCCTCTCTCTGTCCTCTCAGTATAACACGGACAGAAATTCCAAACAAGAATAACTGGAAATGAAAACTAAGTATTTTACATTTCCATGTCTCTGCGTTACCATAAAACCGCAGGGAGGCGAGGTTATGGCAGACGCAATGGACCAGCGAAAGCTGCTGATGCAGAACCTGGAGGACGCCGGCTGCGGCGCGGCGGACATCGCGCGGTTTTTTCAGCTGGAGCGGGAGGGCAGGCGCCTGGAACAGCTGCGGCTGCTGCGGATGCACCGCACTGTGCTGCTGGACAGGCTCCACGCCAGTCAGCGGCAGATCGACTGCCTGGACTATCTGATCTATCAAATGGACCGCGGCTGAACGCAGACAGCGCGGAAAGACAAGCAAATGGAGGAGAAGCGACATGGAAGAGACATTGGTTTTGACGCAGGAGTGGGATAAGACCTTCCCGAAGAGCAACAAGGTGGACCACAGCAAGGTGACCTTCCACAACCGCTATGGCATCACCCTGGCGGCGGATCTGTACAAGCCCAAGGGGGCGGACGGCAGGCTGGCCGCCATCGCCGTGTGCGGCCCCTTCGGCGCGGTGAAGGAGCAGGCCTCCGGCCTCTACGCCCAGACCATGGCGGAGCGGGGCTTCCTCACCATGGCCTTTGACCCCTCCTATACCGGCGAGAGCGGGGGAGAGCCCCGGTACACTGCCTCCCCGGACATCAACACCGAGGACTTCCAGGCGGCGGTGGATTACCTCTCCGTGCGGGAGGACGTGGACCCGGAGAAGATCGGCATTATCGGCATCTGCGGCTGGGGCGGCCTGGCGCTGAACACCGCGGCCATCGACACCCGGATCAAGGCTACCGTGGTCTCCACCATGTATGACATGACCCGGATCGCCGCCAAGGGCTACTTTGACTCCGCCGACAGCGAGGAGGCCCGCCACCAGGCCCGGGAGACCTACAGCGCCGCCCGGACCGCCATCTACCGCAGCGGCGACTACGGCCGCGCCGGCGGCTGCCTGCCCCTGCCCGTCCCGGAGGACGTCCCCTTTTATGTGAAGGACTACAGCGAGTATTACAAGGGCCGGGCCTATCACCCCCGGTCCCTGAACTCCACCGAGGGCTGGAACACCATCGGCACCCTGTCCTTCCTGAACCAGCCCATCCTCTGCTACAGCAACGAGATCCGCTCCGCGGTGCTCATCATCCACGGGGAGAAGGCCCACTCCTGCTACATGGGCCGGGACGCCTACGCCAACATGATGAAGGGCAATCCCTGCCCGGAGAACAAGGAGCTGCTGATCATTCCCTGCGCGGTGCATACCGACCTGTATGACGGCGGCGGCAAGAACGCCATCCCCTTTGACAAGATGGTCTCCTTCTTCCAGAAGGCCATGGCCTGACCGATAGAGGGGGATCGCCGGACCGGAGGGGGCGGCCCGGCGGGTCTTGTGCGCCCTGTGCCGGCAAATCTGAAAGAGGAGAGCCGCGGCGTCCGGCAGACGGCCCCGCAAGAGCGAAGAAAGCCTGTGTTCGATACGAACACAGGCTTTTTTGCATACAGGAAGGCATCTGGAGCAGCCCGCCGCCGGTCATCCGCGCGCTGCCGGGGGATGGCTCAGCACCGTCCCGGTCCGCGGAGCCACGGGAAATCTCCGCCTATTTTCCGCCAAATCAAACCCGCGGCAAGGGGGATCTCCCGCTGCCGGAAGTGATCAGCGGGACTTCCGCCCGGTGCGGAATGCCCCGATGGAGCAGCAGAGGATGCCAACGGTGAGAACCGCCAGCAGGTAGAAGGCGTGCTGACTCCCCAGCCGGGTGGCCGCCGCCAGGTCCTCCGGCAGCGCCGCCTGGGCGGAGGCCACCATGGTGGAGACCACAGAGGTCCCGATGGCGCCGGCCAGCTGCTGCAGCGTATTGATGACGGCGTTTCCGTCGGGATTCTGCTCCGGAGGCAGGTGGCTGAGGCCGTTGGTCATGCTGGTGCCCACGGAGAAGCCCTGACCGAAGGCAAAGAACAGGTAGAACACGAGAAACGCGCCGGTGGTCAGCGCCCCCGCAAAGAGGCTGAAGCATACCAGGGACACGAGGATACTGAGATTTCCCAGCAGGATGGGCCGCTCCGGCCCCAGGCGGTCCAGCACCCGGCCGCTCACCGGAGAGAGCACCGCCCCCACCAGGCAGCCCGGCAGCAGGAGACAGCCCGCCAGGAAGGCCTCCTGCCTGGAGACGATCTGGGCATAGTTGGGGATCAGAAAGCCCAGGCCCAGGCAGACGAACTGGATCAGCACCAGCACCAGGACGCTGAACGTGAACGGCCCGCGGCGAAAGACCCGCAGGTTGATCAGCGGTGTCTGGGCGCGGAGGCTGCACCGGCAGAACAGCGCCAGTGCCAGAAGGCTGGCCAGAAAGAGCAGGAGCACCGGCGCGCTGGTCCATCCGGAGCCGGAGGCCAGACTGGTGGCAAAGATCAGGCAGGCGAAGCCGAGGACCAGCAGGAGATACTCTCCCGTCTGGAAGGTGGCCTTCTGCGTCTCCGTCACCTGCCGGATGGAGAAGGCTCCGAACAGCAGAGACAGCAGCAGGAGGGGCAGCAATGCCACAAAGATCATCCGCCAGCCCCAGTTGCTGACGATCAGGCCTCCCAGGGACGGTCCCACCGCCGGCGCCATCGCTGTGATCAGGGAGGCGATCCCCATCATCAGGCCCAGCCGCTCCTCCGGGACCTGCTCCAGGACGATGTTGAACATCAGCGGCAGCGCGATCCCGGTTCCAACGCCCTGAATGAGCCGTCCGGTCAGCAGAATCGGAAAGACCGGCGCCGCCGCGGCCATGACCGTCCCCAGGATAAAGAGGCAGATGGCTGTCAGAAACAGCGCCTTCATGGGAAACCGCTTTTTCAGATAGGAGGATGCCGGGATGATGCTGGCCAGCACCAGCAGGTATCCGGTGGTGATCCACTGCACCGTGGAGGTGCCGATCCCAAACTCCTGCATCAGGGTGGGGAAGGTCACATTCATGGCCGTCTCCACCACCACGCCGGAGAAGGACATGATCCCCGCCGCCAATATGGAGAGGATCAATTTTGCGTCAATGGTCTTTTCTGTTGCGTTCATGTTTTCGATTCCTCCGTTTTGCAGCTGCGAACCACCTGGTAGAACCGGTGAATGGTCGCAATGGTCGTCTGAATGTCCTCTGGAGAGAGGTCCCCCAGCTGCTCCGCCAGCCGGGACTGATACTGTTCCACATAGAAGTCGTAATACTGCTGTCCCAGGGGAGTCAGCTCCAGCAGGACGACCCGCTTGTCGCGGCAGTCCGGGAATTTCCGCACCACGCCCAGCGCCTCCAGCTCCTGGAGGAGCTTGGTGACGCTGGGGCGGGTCCCCTGGAGATAGTCGCTGATGTCGCTGACCCGCACCGGCTCCCCGGACTGCTCCAGCTGCCGGATGGCGTCCAGCGCATACACGTGCCGGGCCGTCATGCCCTGGGGGAGCGCCGGCATCAGCTCAGTGATCCGCTTCGCCTCGTGGCAGGCGGTCAGCAGATGTTTGATCATCGTGATTTCCACGGGCTTCACCTCTCTTAATTTATTATGAAACATAATTACTTTTCATAATTATAGGGATAATCGAAAAGAAGTCAAGAGGGAGTTTCAGCTGGGAACAGGGGAAACGGTCCGGGAAAACAAGAAAGCCTGTGTTCAAAAAGAACACAGGCTTTTCTGGTACGCCCTGAGGGATTCGAACCCCCGGCCTTCTGGTCCGTAGCCAGACGCTC